>Ga0182018_10001523_pt1 | contig 26149 bp, 19 predicted proteins | sample 812P2MmetaG_FD_120490 | JGI IMG/M metagenome (GOLD analysis project Ga0182018, IMG submission 120490) | Permafrost microbial communities from Stordalen Mire, Sweden - 812P2M metaG | ecosystem: Environmental > Terrestrial > Soil > Wetlands > Permafrost | place: Sweden: Stordalen | collected...
CTGCCGTCGTTGGCGGCGCCTCGTCTGCTGTCGCTTGCGGCACCTTGTCTGCTGTCGTCGGCAGCACCTTGTCTGCTGTCGATGGGGGCACCTTGTCTGCTGTCGATGGCGGCACCTTGTCTGCTGTCGTTGGCGGCACCCTGTCTGCTGTCGTTGGCGGCACCCTGTCTGCTGTCGTTGGCGGCACCCTGTCTGCTGTCGTTGGCGGCACCCTGTCTGCTGTCGTTGGCGGCACCCTGTCTGCTGTCGTTGGCGACACCCTGTCTGCTGTCGTTGGCGACACCCTGTCTGCTGTCGTTGGCGACACCCTGTCTGCTGTCGTTGGCGACACCTTGTCTGCTGTCGTTGGCGGCACCCTGTCTGCTGTCGTTGGCGGCACCTTGTCTGCCGTCGTTGGCGGTACCTTGTCTACCGTCGTTGGCGGCACCCTGTCTGCCGTCGTTGGCGGTACCTTGTCTGCCGTCGTTGGCGGTACCTTGTCTGCCGTCGTTGGCGGTACCTTGTCTGCTGTCGTTGGCGGCACCTTGACTGCTGTCGTTGGCGGCACCTTGACTGCTGTTGTTGGCCGCGACCCTTCTGCTGTGGTCGGAGTCGCAATTCCCGCTGTCGTTGGAGTCACCCATTCCGCCCTCGTTCGCGGTGCTTTGTCCGCGACGACTGGTGCCGCCCTGTCTGCTACCGTCGATGCCGTCCTGTCCGGCACCTTCTGTGTCGCATTGCCAGCTATCGCGGACGGCGTTTCGCTGGCCGCGGTAGGTGGCACCACAGAAGAAACCACGGAGCCCGGCATGTATGTTACTGCCCCACGCACCTCATCAGTTACACGGGGCGGCGCACCGCTCGAGGTCACCGGCGGCGCCTTTTCGATCACAGTTCGTGGGGCAATTTCTTTGGCCCTCGGTTGTCGATGCTTGTCCCCGGCGACCGCCAATGTCGCTGACGACACTGGTTGGTCCGTGACGATCGTGTCGTGGCCCCCAACTTCATCCCGTTCGGCCCGGTTGTTCCGACTATCCGAAGACGAAGCCGTTGCCGCATCATGGTGAGCCGGGACCGGTTGCACGGCCGTCGGATCGCTATCCTCCTGGAGGAGGCCGGTGAGAAGCGATGAAAAGGGGCTGGCAAAACCTCCCCTGCCTGGGGACGACAGAATTTTTCCCGCGTCATCCTGCGTTGGGGTCTTAAGTTGTACTGGATTCAAAGCCGTCATTTGGAAACACCTCAGCCCCGCGGTCGCAAGTCGCGTGCCAGGCGTGCGAAACCCTGTAGAACCACACGATCCCGGCTTTTGCCCGGCTGAATCGATCAGGCAGAAATTGCCGAGCATGCCAATATTGTCGCGTGATGAGAGCGCCGGTCGATCCGATAATTACGTTCAATCTCGTACCGAAGACCACCACATCACCACCGCACCCACCATCGCCAGAGCCGCCATGGCACGGTACGTCACCGCATAGCCGCCAAGAAATGTGATCGACGCGCCGAACAACGGGGGAAGCAGCAATCCCCCTGAAAACATCAGGGCGGTACCAAGACCGCTGGCCTCGGTGCGCCGAGAGCCCCCGAGAGACGCGTACTCGGCATATGCGACGCCCGTGTATCCCCCCGCGGTGCAGCCCGCGAGCAACACCACCGCCAGGATCTCAACCGGCGTCCAATCGGAGTTGAATTGCCCGGCCAGACCGGCGGCGAAGGCCATACCCATGCCGTGCACCGCGAGCGTTCGCGCCGGCGTAATATATCGATCGGCGATCCATCCCCAGATTGGCCGGCTGACTGACCCCGCGACCTGATAGACGGCGAGCATTTGGCCAGCTCGAACCAGATCGAAGCCAACCACCGTGGTAAGCTGCACAGTCATGAACGCCACAAAACAAAGTTGAAGACCGGAGTAAACAAAACTGGACGCTGACAGACGAAGAAAACGTTTGTCCCGCAACAGCGTGAATGGCCGAAGCAAAGTTCGCCCCCAGGGTCGAACACCAGGGTCACGATCCATATCCCAATCACGCCGGGGAAGCTCCATACCGAGGATCAACAGAAATACCGGAATCAGCTCAACCAGCAACGATCCGCGCCAACCGAGAATGATAGCGAGCGGTGGAAGTAGCAGCGCCGCGAAGACGCCTCCTAAAGGCACGCCGATTTGCCGCAAAGACATGACCAGATTGAACACGGACCGCGGCGTATGCGGTACCAGGAGGTGCGTACTGGCGGGAGCGGCCGCGCCGTAACCGCAACCAAGAACGATGGCCGCGCATGCAATGCCGGTGACGCCAGTGCTCCGGGCCGCGATTATCAGCATTCCCGCGGCCGCCAATAAAACCACCTGTGTCGCCCGCACGCCTCCGTATCGACGAATGAGGCCCGGCGACAACAGTGCCGAGGCTATGCCCACGCCATACGCGGTCGCGACAAACGCGCCCACGAGTGCACTGTTGACTTTGAGGTCGCGCGCGACTTCCGGCGCAAGAGTCGGCATCGAATAAAGTGCCATCGTCGCCAGGGTTTGCACCGCTACGGTGGCCAGGAGCGGCCAAAGTGGCATTCCCGGCTCCGTGGCGGGGCCCGGCCGCCCAACCCGCATGAACATCCGAGTTATTTCGCCCCAGCGTCCGCCAGAGATGGCGCGAAGCCGCCCGACTGCCGATGCCACAGCCGCGCATACACGCCATTCCTCGCAAGTAGCGCCGTGTGGGAGCCGGTTTCGACAATCCGTCCATTGTCCAGCACAACAAGGCGATCCATACGGGCGATCGTCGACAATCGATGCGCGATCGCGATGACCGTCCGCCCCTCCATCAGCCCGTCGAGTTGCCCTTGGATCGCCGCTTCCACCTCAGAGTCCAGCGCGGACGTTGCCTCATCCAGCACCAGGATCGGCGCATCCTTCAGGATCACGCGGGCCAATGCGACGCGTTGCCGTTGACCTCCGGAGAGTTTCACCCCGCGCTCACCGACATGCGCGTCATAGCCACGCCGCTCATGCCAATCCTCCAGACCGACAATAAATTCATGGGCTTCGGCCTGACGCGCCGCCGCTTCGATCATCGCGTCGGTCGCTTCCGGACGACCGTAGCCGATGTTGTCTCTGATCGAACGATGCAGCAACGAGGTGTCCTGCGTCACCATCGCGATCTGAGTACGCAGGCTTTCCTGTGTGACGTGGGCGATATCCTGACCATCGATCAGGATGCGTCCCCGCCCCGGATCGTAAAAATGTAGAAGAAGATTGACGAGCGTCGACTTGCCGGCACCGGATGGGCCGACCAACCCAACTCGCTCCCCAGGCGCGATGGTCAGATCGATGCCGCGTAGCACACCGCCGGGACGGGGCTGCCGTCCATAGTCGAAATAGACCTGCTCAAATCGAATCTCGCCACCGCGCACCACCAGTTCGCGCGCACCCGGAGGATCGGGCATTTGTCGTGGCACGTCGATTGAGCGCATCCCATCCTGGACGGTGCCGATATTCTCAAAAATCCCGGTAACGCTGCGCGCGACCCAGCCCGCGATATTCGTCAATTGCCAGGACATGGGGATCGCGGTCGCCACACCACCCACCGCGATGTGACCCGCTGACCATTGCCATATGGCGACGGTCGCGGTGGCCACGACGAGGGATGAATTCATGAAACTAAGAACAATAGTATAGCCTGAGGTCATCCTCGCCTGATCGCGAAACGCAGACGTATGCTCATCAATGGAGTCGCGGACGAAGGCGTCTTCGTCACGTGCACGCGCGAACAATTTCACCGTCAGGATATTCGTGTAGCTGTCCACCACGCGGCCGATAAGCGTCGAGCGCTTCTCAGAAGCCGCACGAGAGCGTTCCCGCATACGCGGCACAAGGTACACCAGCATCGCAACGTAGCAGGCAAACCACGCCGACATTGGCAGCATAAGACGCCAGTTGAGAGATCCAAGCAGGATCAATGCACTGCCGCCGTACACGATGATGTACCATGCCGCGTCAAACGCCATGACGAGGCTTTCGCGTAGAGCTGGGCCGGTCTGCATTACCCGATTGGCGACCCGGCCCGCGAAGTCATTTTGAAAGAATGTCCAGCTTTGTCGCACCACGTGCCAATGGTTCTGCCAGCGGATCAGGTTGGTGAAGTTTGGGTTAATGATCTGATTCACGATCACGGTGTGCGCCAGATGACCGAGCGGCCGCACCAGGCCAAGTACGATCGCCATGCCCACGAGCTCTCGCCAGCAATCTCGCAGCAGCAAATCCGGTGCATGGGTCGATACCAGAGAGACGACCCGGCCAATGAAGGTCGGGATTGTTGTATCCAGGATCGCGATCAGCCCACCGACGACATAGAGCGACACAGCCAGCCAGCGCGCCTGTCGGATGTAGTGCCAGTAGAATCGCACAAGACCCGCGTTCGGCGGCGGATTCGGCTCTGGGCCGGTCGGGTCGAGCAGCGCTTCAAAGCGACGGAGCATGCGTCCTGGGTGGACCGACCTCAGGAGTTCGTCAATCCGCGGCCATGCTGGTCTGCTCTTCGAATGGCAATTGTCTTTGCTCCACCATCGCCGTCGCGAGCGCGAGATCGACGGACAGCAGCCGGGATACGCCCCGCTCCTGCATCGTCACGCCATAGAGCCGATCCATCCGCGCCATTGTCATCGGATGATGGGTCACGACCAGGAACCGGGTCTTGGTCTCCCGTTCGATATCTTCCAACAGACCGCAGAACCGCTCGACATTGGCGTCATCGAGCGGCGCATCAACCTCATCCAACACGCAGATCGGTGCCGGATTGCAGCGAAATACCGCGAAGATCAGCGACAGCGCGGTCAGAGCCTGCTCGCCGCCCGATAACAGCGACAACACGGCCAATTTCTTCCCGGGCGGCTGAGCGTAGATCTCAAGACCAGCCTGTAACGGATCGTCGGATCCGACCAGAGCCAAATGCGCCCGTCCGCCTCCAAACATTCGTGTAAATAATTGCTGAAAATGCCGATCGACCGCCTGGAAGACCTCGGCGAGACGTTCGCGCCCCTCCCGATTGAGATTTCCAATCGAGCCACGCAGCCGCGCGATCGCGGTCGTCAATTCATCCCGGTCTTTGTCAATCGTGGCGACCCGTTGCTCGATCTCCGCGGCTTCCGTGTCAGCACGGAGATTGACCGGACCCATTTCGTTACGTTCCTTGAGAAGTCGCTCCAGCCGCGCCTTGGCCTTATCTTCGACCTCGGCCGTGATGTCAGCGGGCGAATCCGGCAGAACAGGGTTGGCGCCCAGGCGATCCAGAATGCGTTCGGCCAGATTTGTCCAATTGAGGTTGGCCTGCTCGGCCAGTCCTTCGAAACGAACGGTGGCCTCTCGCCGGCCCGCGAGTTGGGATTCAGCGGCACGGGCCGCCGCCTCCGCTTCGGAGGCGGCGGCGGTCGCTTCCCTTAATGTTTGGGCGGCCTGGAGATGAGCGATCTCGGCTGCATGAAGTGCCTCCAACGCCTCACCTTGCCGGGCGGCGGCTTTGGCGGGCGCTTCCTCCAGCACGGTCATTTCGAAAGAAGCGGCGTTCAGTCGATTTGACAGATCGTCGACCCTGCCTCCGGCATCGGTCGCGCGCTCGACCCATGCTGTCCGTTCAGTCGCGATAACACGTTGGCGATCCGCACGGATGGCATGTTCCCGAGCCAGCGAATCCCGGGCTGACAATATCGTCGATTCTCGCGCTCGCGCGTCAGCCAACGCCATGCGAGACTGTTCCACAGCCTCGCGCAACCCGGCGATATCCGGTAAAGCCGCGCTTACCGCACGGGCCTCATCGAGGACTCTCGCGGCGTCCTGACACTCCTGAGTAAGCCGCGATATTTGTTCATCCGCGGCGTTTAGCCGGGCCGTGACCGTGCTGGCCTGACTCCGCAACGCCGAAAGGGCCGCGTGAGTCCGGCTGGCTCGGTCGTCCGCCTCCCGTCGGCTGTTCCGCGCGGATTGCTCCGCGAGTCCGGCGGTTCGCGCCAGTTGTTCGGCCGCATCCCGAACGGTGGTCGTGCGCTCGACATTTTGGTTGGCCTCCAAAAGGAGGTCCCGCAGTCTGGCCAGGCGGTTGCGCTGGCGTAGACGTACAGCAGCCGGCGTCGGTGTGCCCGCCTTGATGGTATATCCGTCCCAACGCCACACCGCGCCATCGCGGGAAACAAGGACCTGTCCAGGAGCCAAATCGGCCTGACAGTTCAGCGCGACCCGCACGTCCTCAACCAAACCAATCTGGGTCAGCGACCGTGCCAAAGCCGCGGGCGCCGCCACCATCTCGCCGAACGTGGTCGCTTCAGGCGGCAACGGGGGAATATTGGCCAGTGGCGGCAATTCACGCCAATGACGATCGGCATCGGGATCAAGCGCTGACGTCAACTCTTCGCCCAATGCCGCACCCAGGGCAGTCTCCAGGCCTGGCGGAACCAAAAGGGAATCGATCATGGGAGGCCAACGTTCGCCGTCCCTGACCGCGAGCACCTCGGCAAGCGCGTCCATCTCGGCGGCTATTTTCGCACGCGCGCTATCGGCGGTACTCCGTGCCTCGCGCGCCGCGGCGAGAGCGGAAGCGGCATCCGCATGGGCCTGCTCCGCGGTCTCCACCGCCGCCCGAGCCTCGATCAGGGCGGTCTGCGCCGCCGCTTCCTCGGTCTCACATTGGGCCAGCATCCTTGGGTCAACCTGGTTGCCGGCAAGTGTCGCGCGCTCCTCCCGGACCCGCTCAAGCTGATCCTGCAAGCGCCGAACTCTCTGCTCAGCCTGTGCCATCGCCTGGGCAGCGGACTGGGCCTGGGCGCTAGCTTCCGCGGCGGCCTCGGTCGCGCGATTCGCCTCGCGTTCGACCTGACGAGCATGATCAACCGCCTCAATGACCGCCGTCTCAATCTCGCGGGCCTCGTCCGGATAGTTGGCATCCAACTCCGCCAAAGCCGTGTCTTCCGATATAAGTCTGGCTTCGGCGGCCACGGCGTCGGCCCGAATTTGCTCGGCATGATCCAGATCGGTGCGCAGTTGCAACAGACGGTGCCTGGCTTCGTCCAGCGTGGCCCGTGCCCGCGCTTCCTCCGCCGCCAGATGCTCCCGAGCGACCCGGCAACGCTCCAACGTCGTGCGGGACGCCGCTTCGGATTCTCGCAATGGTGGCAGCGTCGCGGCGACTTCATCAGACAGACGGCGGGTGCTGGCGACCGCTTCGGCGGCTTCGGTGACCGACGCCTCAGCTTCCCGAAGCGCTGCGTCCGCCGTTGCCCGATCACGCTCCGCGCGGGCGCGCGCTATTGAAAGTAATTCCGCTTCGGCGGTCCGAATCGCACCGGAAAGGTTGCGATACCGACTCGCCTGACGCGCCTGACGTTTCAAAGATCCAAGTTGCGTTTCCAACTGTCCACGGAGGTCTTCGGCGCGAGAGAGATTCGTTTCGGCGGCACGCAATTTCAATTCAGCTTCATGGCGGCGGGCATGCAGGCCGGTAATCCCAGCGGCCTCTTCCAATACCAGGCGCCGTTCCTCGGGGCGAGCCGCGACCAGTGCCCCAACCCGGCCCTGGCTGACCATCGCCGAAGCACGAGCACCCGACGCGAGGTCCGCGAACAGTGTCTGAACATCCCTCGCCCGCGCTTCCTTCCCGTTGATCCGGTAGTTCGAGCCGGTGCCGCGCTCAATACGCCGTTGAATCTCAAGCTCCGCGTGCTCATGAAAAGGCGGCGGCGCGACACCATGGGTGTCGTTCAATGTCACCACGACCTCAGCGATGTCACGCGAAGGACGGCCCGCGGTTCCGGAGAAAATCACGTCCTCCATCTCGCCACCGCGCAGACCACGAGCGCTGCTCTCGCCCATTGCCCATCGCAGAGCTTCCACGATGTTGGATTTGCCGCAGCCGTTCGGGCCGACGATACCTGTCAGCCCCGGGAGGATATCGACACTCGTCGGTTCGGCGAAGCTCTTGAATCCCGCGATACGAAGCTTACTGAAACTGACTGGCAAATAGCCCTCCCACGCTGTACTGTTATGTATCCGGAATCAATTTGCGGAACGCGTCGTAGCCCATTTCACCCGAATATTTTGTTCCGTTGATCACGAAGCTCGGCGTCGAATCAATCTTCCATTCATCCTGATCCGCCTGTTGCTGCTTCAGGATCCACTTCTTGAGGTCATCGTCGGCAACAGCTTTGTCGAAGGTGGCCCGGCTCATGCCCGCGAGCCCGGCGGTCTTCCACAATTCCTCGGTATGGTTGGCGTCACGCGCGAATGCCCACCGATCCTGGGTGGCAAAAAGGGCGTTAATGAACGGTTCATAGCGATTCACCGGCAGATAACGGGCAACCTGTGCCGCCAGTAATGCGATCTGATCCAAGGGATAATCGTGGAATACCCATCGCACTTTACCGGTATCGATGAGGTCAGCTTTCACGCGTGGCATCGTTTCGGCGGCAAAGGCGGCGCAATGCGAGCACGTCAAGGAGAAGTACTCATTCACCGTGACTTTCGCGTCAGGCTTACCGATGAAGCGTTCCGCCTGCGTGAGATCGTCCGCCCACGCCACGGCTGGCACGCCAAGGCCGTGGACCAACGCCGCACCAGCGGCAACACCAAGTAGATTTCTACGAAAAATGTGCATCATGACCTCAGCGTCTTGTATTGGGTTGGGTTCCGAGTCGTGAAGGGGCTTCAGCCAGCACCACGCGGCCCAGAGCAGCCAGGGCCGCCCGCAGAGGACCGTCAGGTAAGCCGGCGACCGCGTTCGCCGCCGCTTCCGCCGCGGCCGCCGGGATCCGCGGTCTCCGACCCGGTGAAGGGATGGCGGGAACTGTTTGCACAAATCTCAGACGTCGTATCGTTGACCGTCCAAGGTATTGGTTGATCCGACTGATCAGCTCGCTCGACAAGTGCTGCAACTCGGTTGCCATCGGCCCACAGCAGCCGATCGTGAGGGTTCCCTGGGCGAGACGGCGAGGTGAGGTGGTTACAGCAAGGGCAGGTCCGACAATTCCGGTCCATGCATCCACGAGTTGACCGACGCCCGGTGCGACGTGGCTGAACGCCTTCCGAGTAACCACTGGAACCACGGACGCGATCGAACGAGGCCCATGGACGGGCCGCGAGACCTTCGTCATATCCCGGTACGTGCCGTCCTCAGCCATCTTTCCCGCTCGCGCCTTACTGGCCTGGTATGACCGCCACCGCCGCCACCTGCCCTGGCGCTCCGAACCCGGACGGACCGCGGATCCATACCGAGTCTGGCTCAGCGAGGTCATGTTGCAGCAGACAACCGTCGCCGCGGTCATACCTTACTATGAGACCTTCGTAAGCCGGTTTCCGACCGTTGACATGCTCGCGGCAGCGAATTTGGACGAGGTTCTGAATTTATGGGCAGGCCTCGGCTACTATGCGCGGGCGCGGAACCTTCATGCCTGTGCGCGGGAGGTGGTGGAACGCGGCGGATTTCCACGTGATATCGCCGGGCTTCGGGCACTTCCGGGGATTGGCATCTACACAGCCGCCGCGGTCGCCGCCATTGGATTCGATATACCCTCGGTGCCGGTGGACGGGAATGTGGAGCGCGTCACCGCCAGGCTCTTCGGGCTGACGGAACTTCTGCCGGGGGTGAAATCCGCGATACATGCCATGGCGGAAAGACTGGGTCAGGACCCGGACGCGATCGCCAGACCCAGTGACTTCGCACAGGCGCTGTTCGATCTTGGGGCGTCGGTCTGCACGCCCAAGGCGCCGAACTGCGCGGAATGTCCGTGGAAGGAGCCTTGCAAAGCCCGGCGACTCGGGATCGCGGCGGAACTGCCGCGACGCGCGCCGAGGAAGCAACGCCCACTGCGCCATGGGGTTCATTTTTGGCTCACCGACAGGTCAGGGAACGTACTCCTGCGCCGTCGTCCGTCATCAGGGCTGCTAGGTGGCATGATCGAGTTGCCCGGAACCCTTTGGCGAGAAACGCTATGGTCCGAGACAGAAGCAATGACTCATGCCCCTATGCCTGTCGACTGGCGGCCCGCTGGCCTCGTACGACATGGGTTTACCCATTTCGAACTGACGATAGACCTGTTCGCCGCGCAAGTCCCGGCGATCGACTCCGACGGATTTCTTCATCCGCTGACCCGTTTGAATGAAGTCGCATTACCGTCTGTCATGCGAAAATGCGTGAGCGCGGCGGCGCCCCAAGGATTCCGGGCGCGGGAACTCAGCCCAAACCGGCCGTCCCTCTCCCCCGGAAGGGGAGAGGGGTCTCCGTGATCAGAACTTGGAAACGCGCGTTTCCTTCGCGGTGATGAACTCCAGCAGAGCAGGATTGCCTGCCTTGGTTTGCTCAATACCGCGCTGGATAGCGGCCTGGATTTGGTCAGGCTGGGTAACCCGCTCGCCGTATCCGCCAAAGGCCTTCGCCATGTCAGCATAGTTGCCAGAAATGTCAGTGGATCGATATTTCTCGGTCGAAATCGGCATGACCTTGAGTTCGATCGCCATCGAGAAGTTGTTCAGCAGGATAGAAAGAATGGGGATCCGCTCGCGCACCGCTGTCTCGAAGTCCATGCCGGTGAACCCGATCGCCGCGTCGCCCCAAAGGTTGATGCAGAGCTTATCCGGCTTCGCCAGTTTGGCACCCATGGCCAGGCCAAGGCCCATGCCAAGCTGTGTCGTCTTGCCCCAGCCAATGTAAGACATCGGCTCGGTGGAAACCCAGAACGGCGAGATCTGATCCCGCGGACTGCCGGCGTCGTGCGTGATTATGGTGTTTTTCGGATCGGTGCCCTGCATCAGTTCGTGGATCACGCGATACGGGCTGAGTGGTGCCTCATTGGAATGCAGCAGCGGTTCCCATTGTGCCATCCACTCCGCGCGCACGGTGGTGATTTCCTTCACCACCTCGGTCGTGTCTCGGTTCGTCTTGATGGTCTGCTTCAATTCGCCGATCAGCGCGTCCAGAGTGAGACCCGCATCGCCGACGAGGCCAATCGCACTGACCACGTCTTTGTTCAGATGGTTCGGGTCAAGTGTGGCATGAATGAATTTCTTGCCTTTCGGGAACTTGATGCCGAAATTTGTCTCCGTGAACGAGCAACCGATGCCGATGATCAGGTCCGCTTTTTCAACGAAATGATGCACCGGCTTTGGCACCGCGTTACCACCGGAACCGAGCGACAGCGGATGATTTTCCGGGAACGAACTCTTGCCGCCGAGGCTGGTGGTGACAGGAGCGCCCAAAAGTTCGGCGAAGGCGCGAAGTTGCGGCCACGCCTCGGCCCATTGCACCCCGGTTCCCGCGTAGATCACCGGCCGTTTCGCCGCCAGGATCGCCGCCGCCGCCTTGCGCACATCGACCATATCGGGACCGTACTTGTGCACGCCAACCGGTTGGTAATCGATCTCGCCGATTTCTTCGTTCCAGATGTCCGTCGGAATTTCGACAATCGCGGGACCCGAGCGTCCATTGCGCAAATTGCTGAACGCGCGGCGCATGATGTTGCACAGTTCGGCGGGAACGATCACCGGCTCGGCGAACTTGGAAATGTCCGCCATCCTGCGCGCGGAGCTAAAGTTCGGGTCAATATATGCGATGCGGCGGGCATAACCCTGAGGCAGCACCAACAAGGGAACCGACTCGGAATAGGACTGGGCGACGCCACCATACGCATTTTCGGCGCCCGGGCCGTGCTGCATGCAGAAGGCGCCGATCTTCCGGCCGGACGTCACGCGGGAGATGGCATCCGCCATATGCAGACCGATCCGTTCCTGACGAACGATAATTGGCCGGATGTCAGCCTTCGCGGCATATTCCAGGAGATGGTTGACCGGATAGCCGCAGAGGATCTCAATCCCCTCCCGCTTCATGATTTCCGCGATCGCGTCTCCGACTTTCATTTAACCGGCCTCCCTTAACATAGATTGATAACCAACCTCGGTGATACGGTAGAAGCCCGGCACGCGGCTGGCAACCGGCGGCCGGGGCAGAAGACGATGACCGCGCACGGAGCTTTTCGTCAACGGCACCCGCGGTTATGGTGGCAACCCTGTAACGGACCATCACCTTCGCCGCACAGCGGTTTTGATTGATACCCATGATCTTAGTTTTCGGTTCTATCAACCTCGATCTGATTTTTCCCATGCCGCACATCCCCGGAATGGGCGAGACCGTTCTCTGCCCGTCAATCCGAATTGAACCCGGTGGCAAGGGTGCGAACCAGGCTGTTGCCGCGGCTCGGGATGGTGCCAGGGTCGTCATGGCAGGCGCGGTAGGGCGCGACAGCCTGGCCTCCAGCGCGCTGACTTTACTTCGGGAAGCCAATGTTGATCTCACCCGCGTGATCGAGACTGACACCACCACCGGCTGTGCCGCCATCAGTGTTGATCCGGCCGGCAATAACGCGATCGCTGTCGGTTCTGGTGCCAATCTCGTCGCGAAGCAAAGTCAGATCGAAGATTCGTTGCTTAAACGGGATACAACTGTTGTGCTTCAAATGGAGGTTTCCGCCGAAGAGAATGCGGCCCTGATAGTGCGTGCCCGTGCAGCCGGCGCGCGGATTATCCTTAACCTCGCGCCGGCCGCGGCGCTGCCGGAATCCACCTTGCGAGCACTCGATGTCCTTGTGGTCAACGAAACGGAAAGCGCCTGGCTTGCCGCGCATCTGGGTTGCTCCGATAGCGCGGGCCAACTGCACGACCGGCTCGGTTTCACAATTGTTCGCACTTTGGGCGAGGACGGGCTGGAGGTCGCGAATGCCGACGGCGTGGGGACCACCATTCCGGCTCATGCGATTACCGCGGTTGACACCACGGCGGCGGGCGACTGTTTTGTTGGCGTATTGGCGGCGGCGCTCGATCGCGGCATGACATTGCCCGACGCGCTCAATCGCGCGACCGCCGCCGCCGCGCTGTGCTGCACGCGCCGTGGCAGCCAGGGGAGCATTCCAAGCGCTGCCGAAACCGACGCGTTTACCCGACCCAGCTTGTGACAAATCCGTGCAGCCGTGGCAGGATTCGATGCATCACGAAAAGGGGGAAGCACAACCAATGAACAAACAACAGATCGAGCGTGCCGCTCATATCCTTGTCCAGGCACGCCGCGACATGAAACCATTGAGTGGCCTGCCGGACGGGCTCAAACCATCCTCGATTGAGGAAGCCCATGCGATCCAGGATGAGGTCAATCATCAACTTGGCAAGCTGATTGGTGGCTTCAAGGCGATGGCACCGGCCAATGGCGACGCCACCAGAGGTATCATTTATGGCGGGACCATTCATACCTCGCCATGTAAGCTTCCGGCCTCAACCGTGCCGCAATGCGGCGTCGAGGGGGAAGTCGCATTTGTCTTTCGCCGCGACCTGCCATATCGCGTTAAGCCTTACACCCGGAACGAAGTCGCGGCTGTCGTTGATGCCTGTGCCGCGATCGAGGTCGTGCACAGCCGTTTCGCCCAAAAAGCTCCGGTGACGAACCTGGAAAAGCTCGCGGACTCGATCAGTAATGGGGCATTGGTGTACGATGTGCCACGTTCCGACTGGCGCGCACTACAACTGGGCAAACTGAAAGTCACGCTGACCGTGAACGGAAAGTCCCGGCTCGATCAGGTCGGCGGCCATCCCACCGGCGATCCCCTTGGCGTCGCGGTTGTGCTTGCCAATATATGGCGCGAGAAAGGCGGCGTTCGCACCGGTCAGATTGTCACCTGCGGCTCATGCACCGGTCTGAAGTTCCTCAAGCCCGGCGATGTCTGCTCCATCCGATTCGAAGGTCTGGGCGCCGCGGAGGTCACGTTCGCCAAAGCATGAAGGGCTCGTATCAGAAGGGCTACGATGGCCGGGATACCCAATCCGCGACAGGCCACCGCCGCGACAGCCAGGACTTGAGAGCAAGATCGGGGGCGAGCATGGTAGCCTGATGGAACCAGAGCATCGCCTGGCCTATCAGGCCAGCATCGATCGGCCACGGCTCACGTTGCCGGGCGACAAGAGAGTCGCGGTCTTCTTGGTCGTCAACATTGAACGGTGGGACATTCACCGGCCGATGCCACGTCAGGTTCTGACCGCGCCGCAAGGCGCGTCGGTGACCCCGGACATACCCAACTGGGCCTGGCACGAGTATGGGATGCGAGTCGGCTTCTGGCGGCTGAAAGCGGCACTTGATTCATTCAATATCGCTCCGACACTCGCGATCAACGGCGCCGTCCCGGCCGCCTATCCCCGGGTGACGCAAGCCGCGCGCGATGCGGGTTGGGAATTCATGGTACACGGCTTCCACCAGACGGCGACACATTTGGTGGATGATCAGCCCGCGATGATCCGCTCTGCTATCGATACGTTACGTCAGGCGGGTGGGCACGACCCGATTGGCTGGCTCGCGCCAGGTCTCACGGAGACCCTGGAGACACCGGATCTTTTGGCGGAGGCAGGAATCCGGTACTGCGCTGACTGGGTAATCGACGATTTGCCCGCGACAATTCAGACGGCGCATGGACCGATGCTGACAATGCCGTACAGCGTTGAGCTAAACGACATTCCGATCATGATGATCCAACATCATCGCGCCGAGGAGTTGTTTGACCGAACGATAGCCCAGTTTGATCGGCTTTATGACGAGGCCGAGCATCAGGGCGCGAAGGTCATGGGCCTCGCGGTGCATCCTTACATAAGCGGCGTCCCACACCGGATAGGTTGGTTCGAGAAGGCGCTGGCCCACATCGCGGCACGGCCCGGGGCAGTTTTTTGGCAAGGCCGTCAGATCATGGACTGGTATTTGAAGGCGACCGCGTAAATCGCCGGTTAACCCAGTGCTTCGGCCAGGAACTGAAGGGCTCGATCCGAAAAAGCGCGCATATTCGCCACCCGGTCGGCGCTTCCGGTCTCCACCGTGATTGCCCGCGAAAAGCCCGGGCCAGTCAAAGCGATACAGGTATGGCCGGCCTTATCCCCGTATCGATTTCCAGTGGGGCCGGTCGCACCTGTCTCACCCAACCCCCAGGTCGCGCTCAACCGTTCGCGAACCGTGTCCGCCAGCAGGAGCGCGTACGGTTCGGTAGAGGCGCGTTCGATGGGCGCCGGCAACGGATTAGGAATTTCCAGGAATCCGGATCGTGCGTACGCCGTGTAAATGACGCTGCCGCCGCGGAAATAGACCGACGCACCGGCGACTGACAGAAGAGCAGCCGATATCAATCCACCCGTCGATGACTCCGCGATCGCGATCGTCTCGCCGCGCGCCTTTAGACGAACTCCTATTTTCTCAGCCAGAGGCAGAAGACTTTGCATCGTTCACACTCCCTTGTTGATGATCGCATCGATGACGTGTTGTGTCGCGAGAGCTTCCTCACCCGGGATGGCCGGATCACGTCGCTGCTCAATGGCATCTAGAAAGTCGCTAATGACAGCCTTGTGCGGCTGGTGAGAAAACGCCATGAAGCCGGAGCCGCTTCCGGATCCTCCATCATCCAGGGTCTTGTCTTCTGATCCATCCAGAAATGAAACCCGCAAGTTACCGCCCTCCATAATGGCCGTGCCATTCGAACCGATCACCATGATCTGCTCGGAACCACCCGGGAAAGCCGCGACTGTCGCGACGATCGTTCCCGGGGCACCGTTGCCGAGGCGAACCAGAGCCGTCGCGTAATCTTCGGTTTCCATTCTGTGGAGCGACGTGGTGCGTACTATCGCCGCGTCGACCGAGACGATGCCCACGAACCAACGAAACAGATCTAGCGTATGGATCGCCTGGATCATCAATACCCCACCGCCATCGCGCGCTCTCACTCCGCGGCCCGGTTCGTCGTAGTAAGTTTGCGGCCGCCACCATGGTACGGTCATCGTCGCCGCCTGAATCTCGCCAAGAGCGTTGGATTCAATCAAAGTCTTCAATCGACGACTGGCGGCGCGGAATCGGAGTTGCAACATCACGGCGAGGCGCCGATCGGCGCGACGGGCGTCCGCGACCAGACGTTCCGCGCGATCAGTCGTCGTTTCCAATGGCTTTTCGCACAATACGTGTTTGCCCGCGGCGAAGGCAGCCTCCGCGATTTCCAGATGCGCATTGGTCGGGGTCAGAATGATCACGGCGTCAACGCCGGGGTCGGCGATCGCGGCAGCCCAATCTTCGCAGGTCGGAAATCCGTATCGCTCCGTTGTTAGCCTGCGCTGTTCGCCACTCCGGGCGACGGCGTGCACCACGCGAACGCGATCACCCAGCTCCAGCAGGGAATTCGCATGTGGCGCCAGCGCGTTGCCAAGACCAATAATCGCGACGCCGATCACGGCCTGCGTTCCGCGACATATCGATTCGCATTAGCTTGCGCCAGCAAGGCCAGACGGCACGCCGTAAACACTGCCTCCTGGGATAACGCCGCGAAGTCGCGCGTCCGCACGGCGTCAACGACATCCCGAAAATAGGTCACGGGAAGCTGACTGCAATCCATATAGCGTGTTTGATTCCGGCCGGCGACGTACATGTGGTTCGAGCCGTTACGGCCTTCTATGTCGAGATTTTTCCGCAATTCGAGCGTGCCTTCGGTGCCAACCAGAAACAGCCGCCCATCACCCCAGGTCGGCAGTCCGTCAGGCGTAAACCAATCGACACGGCAATAGCCGCGCACCGAACCAGTCCGCAGAGTCATCTCGGCGAAATCCTCGAACCCTTCGGGCTCCGTGCCAAATGTGCCTATCGTGCTGGACTCGATCACGACCTCCGGCACATCCGCGAGAGCCAGGAATTGATCGATGGAGTGTACGCCGATATCGTTGATAATTCCGCCGTAGGCAGGCCGATCGAAGAACCACGACGGGCGCAGCGCACGATTGAGTCTATGTGGTGCCAAACTCACGACTTGCACAAGTCGACCCAACTCTCCTGAGCGCACAACACGCACTGCCTCCTGAATTGCCGGAGAGGCCACGCGTCCCACACAAACCGACCACAACCGGCCGGTCTCCTGAACGGCCTGACGCACCGCGTTCAGTTGCTCCAACGTCGTCACGCCCGGTTTGTCTGACACGACATCTTTGCCACGCCTCATCGCTTCGATCGCCAGCGCCGCCCGATCGCATGGGACCGCCGACAGAACGATGAAATTGATCGACGGATCGTCCAGTAACCGCTCCCGGGACGCCTCGGGGACACGGGGAAAGCGCTTGCGAAATCCAGCCAGCACGCGGGGATCCGTGGTGTCCGAGTTATATCCAACACACTGGGCGCCGGCGGCCAACAGGCCCTCGGTCATGTCGTAGACATGGCGATGGTCCAATCCGATCGCGGCGAAGCGGGTCATAACGTCTCCTCTCAGACTGTCAGGCTCGCACCATCTTCCACCTGTCGCAACCAAGGTCCACAATAGGATGGAAACTCATTGGACAGGGAGTAAACACCATGGCGGATCGGGTCGCGATCATCACCGGAGCAGGCAGCGGCATTGGCCGGGCATCGGCGCTCGCGCTTTGCAGGGATGGGTGGTCGGTCGCACTTCTGGGACGGCGAAAAGACGCGCTGGAGGAAACAGCGGGCCTCGCGACCGGGGGAAAGACCCTGCCAATTCCGACCGACGTGTCGGAGCCGGATCAGGTTATAGCGGCATTCGCGGCGGTGAAGGAAAAGTTTGGCCGCGTCGATATGCTGTTCAACAACGCGGGCGGGAATGTTCCCTCAACGAATTTTGGCGATTTTACCTGGGAGATGTGGAGGCGCGTGGTCGCCGTGAACTTCGACGCGATGTTCATGTGCGCGAACCAGGCATTCCGCATCATGCGCGACCAGACGCCACGCGGTGGACGGATCATCAACAACGGTTCGATCTCCGCGCATGTGCCACGTCCCGGCTCCGTCGCCTACACCGCGACCAAGCACGGCGTTACCGGATTGACCAGGTCAATCGCGCTTGACGGTCGCGAGTTCGACATTTGTTCCGGGCAGATTGACATTGGCAACGCGGCCACACCAATGACTGCCCGTTCGACCAATGGCCAAATGCAACCCTATGGCCAGATGGCGGTCGAGGCCAGGATGGATGTCAACCACGTTGGCCAACAGGTCGCGTTCATGGCCAATCTCCCCCTCGAGTCGAACATCCAGTTCGTCACGATCATGGCGACCAAGATGCCGTTCATCGGGCGCGGCTAAAGGAGTGCTTGGACGGCGACGCCTGGTCGGCCAGATTGGCCTGGGCTTAGCTCTTACCGGGCCGGCTTATGCCGTTACACAGAAGCAACCCGACGTTCAGAACGCTATCGTGGAAACCTCACGCGGGCGGCTGCGCGGCGTAATCAACGGCGGAATCCGGACTTTTAAGGGAATACCGTACGGCGCCTCCACCGACGGCCCCAACCGGTTTACTGAAGCCAAACCCGCGGTGCCGTGGAGCGGGATCCGGGATGCGTTCGCCTACGGGCCGATGTGCCCTCAGGAGTCTCGTTCTCGGCCGTCCTTTGCCTCATCGTGGGCGGTTTCGACCCCGATGAGTGAAGACTGTTTGGTCCTGAACGTCTGGACGCCGGCGTTGCGCGACCACCACAAGCGCCCAGTCATGGTTTGGTTCCATGGGGGCGGCTTCTCGACAGGGTCAGGCGGAAATCCTGTGTACGATGGCACTAATCTCGCTCGAAAGGGCGATGTTGTCGTTGTAACACTAAACCATAGGTTGAATATATTCGGACACCTCTACCTGGCGAGACTTGGTGGCACCGAATACGCGGAATCCGGCAATCTTGGCGTTCTGGATCTGGTCTCGGCGCTACGGTGGATCCACACGAACATCGCCGAATTCGGCGGTGATCCAGCGAATGTTACAATCTTTGGTCAGTCCGGCGGCGGCGCCAAGGTCAGCACATTGATGGCCATGCCACAAACAAGGGGCTTGTTCCACCGCGCCATCGTGCAGAGTGGCTCGCAACTGGATGGACTCACAACGGACGAGGCCAATGCCAATGCACTGGCCTTTCTCAGGGCCGCCGAAGTGCCGGTCACGGATCTCGCCCGCCTGCAAAAACTCCCGACTGAGCAGCTACTGGCGGCGCTGCGAAAGGTCATGCGTGAGTCGGGCGGGCGACCAGATTTCAGCCCAGTGGTTGATGGCAAATTCCTGCCAAGGACACCTTGGCTCCCGGACGGGCCGCCGAATTCAGCGAACGTTCCGATGATCATCGGCACCACCAGCACCGAAACAACGGCCTTGCTCGGTGCAAGTGATCCTTCGGTGTTTTCTTTGGACGAGGCGGGTCTGCGGAAAAAGCTGTCTCCCTGGATACCCGCGAACGACCTGGATCGCATTATCGCGGGCTATCGCAAATTCGAATCCGAGGCGTCTCCGTCCGACTTGTTTTTCGCCATAACCAGCGCGCGCCGGGTCCGTCAGCAAGCCTGGCTTCAGGCCGAACACAAAGCCACCCAGAGCAGCGCGCCAGTGTGGCTGTACGAACTGGACTGGCCAACCCCCGTCGACGGCGGCAAGTGGAAATCGCCCCATTCGCTGGACCTGGCATTCGTTTTTGACAATGTCGGGAGGTCGGAGTCCATGGTCGGCCGCGGCGACGAACCGCGCGCACTCGCGGAACAAATGAGTGCGGCCTGGTTGGCATTCGCACATACCGGCAATCCGAATAACAGGCTATTACCGCAATGGGCGCAATTTCGAGTACCTGAACGCGCCACCATGGTTTTCAATGTCAAATCCCGCTCTGTAAACGATTTTCGCGGTGATGAGCGACAGTTGCTCGCCTCACTCCCACTTTACCGAGTGTACCGATAATCCGGCACTCCTAACCGAAACGGGACGCTACATCGATCCGCACCCGCCTGGTCGTGCTCTGGGGCGTGACCCGCCGGCGTCGTGAGGTCTGGGAGGTCGCACCTCAAACAGTAGGGGGCACCGCTTTGATGAGACTCCGCATGTGGGGTCCGGCGGCACGGCCCTCTGGGCAGTCGAGCCCTGGTCGATTGGGCCGAACGTCGTGGGGTCCAACCTGGCCGTCCCCCCTTGTGGACCATCCCTCTCAGGTCTAAGCCCCGCGCTTCCTTGCCCCCAACTTTAGTCATTCTTGAAGGTTTCATGTATGTTCGCTCGGGCGCTCGGTTTCATGTCCGCTGACATGGCCATCGACCTCGGTACCGCCAATACGCTGGTCTACGTCAAAGGCCGAGGTATCGTTCTGGCTGAGCCGAGCGTGGTCGCGATCGCCGAGTCGCGCGGAAAGAAGCATGTCGTCGCGGTCGGGGAAGAGGCGAAGCAGATGCTCGGCCGCACTCCGGGTTTCATCACCGCGAGCCGTCCCCTACGTGACGGAGTGATCGCCGATTTCGAGGTGGCGGAGGAAATGATCAAACATTTCATCCGTAAGGTCCATAATCGTCGAGGTTGGGCTTCCCCTTTGATCATCGTGTGCGTGCCATCCGGTTCAACGGCGGTCGAGCGCCGGGCGATCCAGGAAAGCGCCGAGAGCGCGGGGGCCCGCAAGGTGCAATTGATCGAGGAGCCAATGGCGGCGGCGATCGGCGCCGGATTGCCGGTGACCGAGCCGTCCGGCTCCATGGTCGTCGACATCGGCGGGGGCACCACCGAGGTGGCGGTGATTTCGCTCGGCGGCATCGTATATTCGCGAAGCGTAAGGGTCGGCGGCGATAAGATGGACGAGGCGATTATTTCTTATATCCGGCGCGCTCATAATCTGTTGATTGGTGAGTCATCGGCCGAGCGGATCAAGATGGACGTCGGGGCGGCCAGCGTCCCGGAAGGCCAGGAAGATGGTCCTTACCGCGAAGTAAGAGGCCGCGACCTTATCAATGGCGTCCCACGGGAGGTCATCGTCAGCCAGGCGCAGATCGCCGAAAGTCTGAGTGAGCCGGTGACGGCGATCGTCGATGCGGTCAAGGTGGCGTTGGAGAATACTCCGCCTGAACTCGCCGCGGATATCGTCGATCGAGGCATCGTCCTGACAGGCGGTGGCGCCCTGCTATATCGCCTTGATCAGGTTCTGCGTGACGCGACCGGTCTTTCGGTGGTGGTCGCCGAGAACCCGTTGCAGTGCGTGGCGCTTGGGACCGGGCGCGCGCTTGAAGAACGCAAACGACTCGGAAACGTGTTGACCAGTATGTATTAGTTCCAGCGCATATCAGGCTGGGGAGGGGCGCAATGGCATCGAACTTTCTTGGTATCTGATTTCTGAGCATGATCCGCCCTTCGATCCAGGCGCGCCATGCACTGGCGAGACTTACCCTCCCGGTCATGGTCATCGCGTCGTTCGCTCTTATGCTGGTCGGCAAGGTCGACACGGTCCTGGTGGAGCGTGCGCGCATCGCGGTCTACGACACCAGCGCACCCATCTATGCGGCGCTGGCGGAACCTCTCGGACAAATGAACCGGACGGTGTCGGAGATTGTTGGGCTGTGGGGCCTCCGGGATGAAAACGCCCGGCTACGCGAGGAGAACGAACAACTACGCCGATGGCAGTCGATCGCGTTGACGCTCGACGCGGAAAACCGCCGGCTGAAGACCGCGCTACGTTGGATTCCTGACCCGGAAGCGTCCTATGTCACCGCGAGGGTGGTCGCCGACGCCGGTGGGGTTTATGCCAAGGCGGTGTTGCTCTCGGTCGGCCCGAACCACGGACTTCGCAAAGGGCAGATCGCCCTCGATGAGCGAGGCCTGGTTGGCCGGATCACGGAGGTGGGCACCCGCACAGCGCGCGTGCTCCTGATCACGGACATGAACAGCCGTGTGCCGGTGATCCTTGAGGGAAGTCGCGCGCATGCGATTCTGGCTGGAACGAATGGCCCGTGGCCACGCCTCCTCTACTGGTCGGAGGGTACTGTTCCAAAGGAGGGGGAGCGGGTCGTTACCAGCGCCGAAGCCAATGCGTTCCCCGCCAATCTGCCGGTTGGAACTGTTCGCTACAACGCCAACGGCGTTCCGGAAATCGAGCCTGACGCTCAATTGCGCAGTCTGGATATAGTCCGGATTTTCGACTACGGTCTAAGCACATTCTCCGCGCCCGAGGCCGTCGCGCGCCCCACACAAGGTCATCATTGATGGCAATGAGTGATCGCCTTCCCGGTGTCAGGCCACACCTGACCTTAGGCCGCCGGCTGGACATCGCCTGGCGGCATGCGTTCCCGGGAACGACCAGTCTTGTGCTCATGTTGCTGTCAGTGGTGCCTTTTGGGCTACCCGGACAGGCCGCGCTGCTGCCGACGGTGGCACTGACCTGCGTCTGGTTCTGGTCGCTGTTTCGGCCAGCCGCGATGGCACCACCGATGGTGTTCCTGATTGGGCTTTTGCTAGATCTGCTTGGCTTCCTGCCGCTCGGCGTGGGCGGGGTCACGATGTTGACGACTTATGGGATCGCGCGCTGGCTACGGCGTTTCTTGCCCCGCCAGGGCTTTACCGTCGTCTGGCTCATCTTCACCGCTGTCGCCTGTGGCATCGCCGCGATGAACTGGGCGTTGGTCTCGGCTCTGACCTTGAGCCTCGAACCGCTGGGCCCCGTTTTGTTCCAGGCCGGGCTCGCGGCGGCGATGTATCCGGCGGTTGCCATTCCGCTGATGCTCGTTCATCGCACCTTCGCCGATCCGGACCTCGCATGATCCATCGGGACGGCTATCGCGGAAAGGTCTTTACGCGCCGGGCTTTGGTGGTCGGCGGTGCGCAAACACTCCTCCTGGGAGGGTTGGCCGCTCGCTTGCGACAGGTGCAGGTCGAAGAGGGTGCCCGATATTCCACGATGGCAGAGGACAATCGCGTCACGTCACGGCTGATCGCTCCGCAGCGTGGCCGCATCCTGGACCGGTTTGGAACGGTATTGGCCGGAAGTTTGATCAACTGGCGCGCCCTGCTCGTAACCGAGGAAACAATCGACCCCCGGAAAAGCCTGGACAACTTTTCCACGATTGTCCCACTGAGCGACACCGAGCGTGTGCGCATCGAACGGGACATGCGGCATGGCAAGAGTTTTATCCCGATCCTGATCAAGGAATTTCTCAGCCGCGACGAGATGACGAAGCTCGAGGTAAATGCACCGGACTTACCTGGCATTCTGGTCGATGCCGGCACCAGCCGGACCTACAATTATCCATACGATCTCGCTCACATCCTGGGTTATGTCGCGCCTCCCAACGACTCCGACATGGATGGCGATCCTTTGATGGCGCTGCCAGGGGTGAAAGTCGGACGAGCCGGGATTGAAAAGTTTCATGATTTGGCACTCCGAGGACGCCCAGGTGTCCTGCATCTGGAAGTGAACGCGGTCGGTCGCGTTATTCGTGAGTTGGATCGAACCGATGGGGTGAACGGCGACGACATTGGCCTGTCCTTTGATCTGGGTCTGCAGCAAGCCATTCAAAAACGACTAGGTGATGACGCGGCGAGCGCTGTGGTGCTGGATTGCCGCAATGGCGAGATCATGGCGATGGTTTCCAATCCATCTTATGATCCTGGATTGTTCGCAACCGGAGTATCTCAGGCTCAATGGAAGGAATGGACCAAGGATCGACGCACTCCTTTAATCAATAAGGCCACGTCGGGACTATACGCGCCTGGGTCGACGTTCAAAATGGCGGTGGCGCTCGCTGGATTGGATGCGAAGGCCATTAGCTTTCATGACCGCCTGAATTGCCCCGGTCACCTCGACCTGGGGTCCAGCCGGTTCCATTGCTGGAATAAAGGAGGCCACGGTTCGCTCGATCTTCACCAGGCGCTGAAGTATAGTTGCGACGTCTATTTCTACCAGGTCGCCCTGAAGACCGGCATTGACCGAATTTCCGCCATGGCACATCGGCTTGGTATGGGGGTCGAACTCGATATCGACATCCCGGGTCAACGGATCGGTCAGGTGCCCACAAAGGAATGGCGGCTCGCCAAAGGCCACCCCTGGGAACTCGGCGATACTGTCGTCAGCGGCATTGGTCAGGGTTACATTATCGTCTCGCCGCTTCAGCTGGCGACCTATGCGGCACGGATCGCCACTGGCCGCGCGGTGCAGCCACACTTCACCCGTCGCATCGCCGGGGCCATGCAACCTGGCTCTCAGCCTGAGGACTGGCCAGACCTCGCTGTTCCGGAACCCATGCTGGACGCGGTAAGGGCCGGGATGTTCGCGGTCGTTAATGAAGGCGGGGGAACCGCGCCGAGGGCCCGCCTCGCCGGTTCGGTGCATCTGGCTGGAAAGACCGGGTCGTCGCAGGTCCGGCGCGTGTCACGGCAGCAGCGCGAAAGCGGTACATTCGACAGTAAAAATCTGCCCTGGGAATTCCGGCCACACGCCCTGTTCGTCGCTTACGCGCCGTATGAACAACCTCGTTATGCATTGTCAGTGGTCGTCGAACATGGCAACGCGGGTGGTGCGGCCGCCGCGCCATTGGCGAAAGACATCATGACCGAAACTCTTCGCCGTGACCCGGCCAGCCGGCAGGACAGCGAACCGAACCAGGTCGCGGACGCGAAGTCATGAAAATCGCCGGAATGTGATCAAATGATAGAACAACGTCTTTGGCTCAAAAGCCCTCACGACCTGACCGGTAAGATTTTCCGTATCAATTGGTTGTTTGTGCTGTTGCTTTGCGCGCTGGCGACGGTCGGTTATGTCGCTCTCTATAGCGCGGCCGGGGGAGCGCCCGAACCGTATGCCACACGTCACATCGTTCGGTTCGCGTTCGGGTTGTTGCTGATGATATGCATATCTCTGATAGATATCCGCTTCATCGCGCGCTTCTCTTGGGTTGCCTATCTTCTTGGCGTGGCACTGCTGATCCTCGTTCTTAAAATTGGCCATGTCGGCAAAGGCGCTCAACGATGGCTGGAACTGGGTGGACAGCAAATCCAGCCATCGGAGCTTATGAAGCTCGGTCTCATTCTCGCGCTCGCGGCGTGGTTCCATCGCGCGAGCTGGGAGAGGATCGGCAACCCTTTGTTCTTAATTCCGCCGATGATCGCGATCTTGATTCCAGTCGGGTTGATACTGAAGGAACCCAACCTGGGTACCGCCATGATTACCGTGATGCTTGGCGGCGTCATCTTTTTCGCGGCCGGCGTGAGATGGTGGAAATTCGTGCTGGTTCTGGTGCCGGTGCCATTCGCCGCGCGCTACGTCTATCAGCATCTGCATGATTACCAGCGTGCGCGCATCGACACGTTCATGAGCCCGGAGAGTGATCCGCTCGGTGCCGGGTACAACATCATTCAGTCCAAGATCGCACTCGGTTCTGGTGGTGTGTGGGGCAAGGGATTCCTTCAGGGTACACAAGGCCACCTGGATTTCCTGCCTGAAAAGCAAACCGATTTCATATTTACCATGATCGGCGAGGAGTTCGGCCTGGTCGGTGCTGTCGCGGTCATCGCACTTCTGATCCTTATCACATGGGGTGCTTTGATGATCGCTTTGCGCTGCAAGAATCAGTACGGGCGGCTCGTCGCCTTCGGGATAGCCTGCAATTTCTTCTTTTACTGCTTTGTGAACATCGCGATGGTCATGGGAGTGATACCGGTCGGTGGCGTACCCCTCCCACTTATATCGCACGGTGGATCGGCGATGATCACGATGATGGTAGCGTTTGGCATCCTCATGTCAGTGCATGTGCATCGTGACGTGGAGTTTGCCAATACTGACGACGATTAATGTCCTGGCAGGCGTAAATGGATCGGAGATAGATCAGGCAGCGGTCCTGATCACCAATTTTCCGGTGTTTTCCCCGGTAAACAACATCTGAAGTGCGCGTGGGGCATTCTCCAATCCGTCGACAACATGCAGTCGCTGATGCAGGCGACCGCCACGAGTCTGCGCCGATAACCAGGCGCGGGCCTCCGGATAACGGTCATGACAATCGAACACGAGAAAATTTCGGATCGTGATCCGCTTGCCGCCCAACATCCCCAGATTGCGAATGCCATAAGGCTCCGGCGCCGTCGTCTGGGAAATCCGTCCACAAAGCACAACTCGAGCGTCCGTGCGCAGATTGGCCAGTGCGGCATCGAGTATCGGGCCACCAACATTGTCGAAATACACATCGATTCCTTCAGCGGATTCGCGTCGAATGGCGGAAATCAGGTCATTCTCTGCCTTGTAGTCGATCACACCATGCAACCCAAGTGTATCCCTGAGGAACTGACATTTGGCCTGGCCACCCGCGATGCCAATCACACGACAGGCATCGATCAGTCCGATCTGAGCCGCGATCTGTCC
>Ga0182018_10001524_pt1 | contig 26102 bp, 27 predicted proteins | sample 812P2MmetaG_FD_120490 | JGI IMG/M metagenome (GOLD analysis project Ga0182018, IMG submission 120490) | Permafrost microbial communities from Stordalen Mire, Sweden - 812P2M metaG | ecosystem: Environmental > Terrestrial > Soil > Wetlands > Permafrost | place: Sweden: Stordalen | collected...
CCAGCGCGCCGATGATCGAAAGCCTGGTGGCTCAGGAGGAAAACGCGGGATATTTCCTGGAGCGGCACAATTATTCATCAGATTCGGCGCACTCGCCGGATTCTCCAAGTCCCACCAGGGATTATGTCGTCCGGCTCTTTCCCAACCGGGGGAGCTATCGGTATCGGGGCCGTGTTCATGAAACCATTGACGCTTCGATTCTCGCCGGAGGTGGGCGCCTGCATAAGACCGGCATCCGCATCGATCACACTTTTGCTTCCGATCGGGAGGCGCGCCGCCGCAAGAACCACTGGTATATCCAGATTTTGAAGGAAGAGATCGCCGCAGACCCCAGCGACGACTCGCGGCTGGATTTTCTGGCCGCCGAATATCATCAGCTCGAAATGTTCGATGAAGCCGCCGAAATTGCCGAGCGGATCACGCATTTGAGGCCGCTCGATGCCAGGGCTCATTTATTCGTGGGCACCTATCATCTGCTGTACCAGTCCGATTTTGCGCGGGCTCGAGCCGACTTCAATCAGGCGTTGAAGCTGCGCCCGGGCTACGCCGAAGCCCAGTCTTTCCTGCGGCAAATCGACCAGCGGGAGCGCGCGGAATAAACTCGGACAATCGTTACTTGGCGCCCATTAACAAGATCAGGCCGTCGGCCAGAGTACCTCGCCAGCTCAGATAATCGTGCGCGCCCTGAAATTGTTGGTAATGAACTTCATACCCTTTGGAAAGCAGCACGTTGCGAAAGTCGCGATTGGGAACCAGAATAGATCCCCCTTCCCCGGAACGGTCCACTTCTAGCGAACCCGCGTCAAGATAAAACCGGATGGGAAGCCGGGGGCTCTCTATGAAGAGACCGGCCACATAGCCGTGCTCCGAGTCGGGATCGAAACTGGATGGCTTGGAGGGATCGGTCGGCGGAGTCCACCAGTACGAGCCGGATTGCGAAAGAACGTTGCCGAACACTTCCGGGTGACGATAAGCAGCGTAGGTTGCGGCAAGTCCTCCATAGCTGGAGCCTCCAATCGTTACTTGTCGCGGATCGGAAGTAACGTTGTAGAGCCGCCGCAGCCACGGCACAAGCTCGGCGCTCAAGAATTCAGCGAAGGTCGGATTGCAAGGGAGTTCAGACCCTCTGACGTGCGGCGCATTGCCGATCATGACGGCGACTAACGGCGGGACTCGCTGGTCGGCGATCAGGTTGTCGAGCGTCACTGGCGTGGGCACCACTTTGATGTACGTATCGCCATCGAAAACCAACAACAGTCCATACGGCGGCGCCGTTTTCGAGTAGCCGGGCGGGGTGTATACCCAAACGTCCCGGGTATTCTTCAGCAAGGCGCTTGTGAAGCTGTGCTTCTCGACCTGGCCGGCGGGCACATCTTTTCTTTTATCGGCCCACGGTTGAGCGGGCGCATCCGGCATTTCGAGCCGTGACACTCCATGATGCTGGGGCACATCCGGATCTTCAGAATCCTCGAACCAGCCTTTCGGATTCAGCGGATCTCGCTGTGACATGGCGCCAATCAGTTCGTAATGCTCAGGTGCGGAGGAAAGGTTGGGGACCAAATAGTAGTACGTGCGAACATGGCGATTGATCTTGAAAGAGGCATACCAGAGATCTGTATTAACGAGGTGCTTCATGAAGCAGCTTTCGCCATCGCAGAATTGCGATTGAATCATGACTCCCTTCGTTTCGCCACGGGCTCTCCAAACAATCGTCACCAGCATGTTGCGGGGATCATCCGGCAGCGGCTCGATTAACGGTGCGCCTTCCTTTTCGATCTGAGACCAGAATGTCGCGACGGCCGCGGCATCGGTGAGCTGCTTCAGACGCGGGCTCTTTACTTCATCCGGGGACTTCAGCAACGTTTCCGATTTACTTATCTTCAGCCCCGAGATCTTGTAACCGCATTCGGAGCTCTTGTCTCGTCCGGAGAGAACGATCTGCCACGCGCCGGATTGTGCCGCATAGAAGGTGACGGCTTCTCCCTGTAGCAACTTGCTGGAAAAGCGGCGAGCGGCTTGTCCATCAGGGTTTAAAACCGTCGCGATGACGTCTTGTCCGGTGTCGATGAGCTCCAGAGACACCAGATCTCCGGCCTGCAAATTGAGGGAGTACGCCTGAGTCGCTCCGGGCCGCAAAGAATTTTGTACGGATTCGCCAGGGTGCAGTTCGCTTCCGAAAACAATGGGAGCGAAAGCAACAATGTAGATCGCAGCAAAGACGCGAGGAATTCGCATGCCGCCAGTATGCCACGGAACGCGCGGTGTAACAAAAAAACGGCGGCGGGGGTCAAACTGCACCCTCCCGCCGCCGGCTGGAACCAGGTTGTTTGCTGGCCGGACCCCGGTTATTGAATAGCCATTGTTACACCGGCCTGGCTGCTTACCCCGCCCATCGTGACCGTTACCGGAACTGCGTTGCCGGTAGTGGCTTTGGTTGGAACGGTGGCATTAATCTGATACAGGCCGGCAACCGAACCGGAGACCCAGCCCGCGTAAGTGACGGTAGCCGCTGCGCCACCGATGGTGACGGTGGGCGAAGTAGTGAAGCAAGGAGGCAGTAAGTTGGTCAAGATGTCGGTCGGATTGAGCACCGCACCGTCGGCGGTGGCGGGGCTGGTAAGACCCGCGACAGTTATGTAGTTGCTAGTTCCAGTGAGACTAACGCACGAGCCGGGGAACTTAGCAGCCGAGGTGGCGGCGATATCCTTGGCCGCGCTGTTCGGCACGCCCAAACCGCTGGCGTAAATCAGGACCGTGGCTGAAAGGGCAGCCTTGTTGGCGGTGGAGTTCACGGAGCCATTCGTCAAGGGGTTGGTCGTCGCCAGCAAGATTGCGCCCTGGCCTTGGCCGGTAGAGGACATGGTGAAGATCCCAGGGTGTGCAGCAGCGCCGTTCGCCTTGTAGCTGAGGTTGTCGTTGCTGGGGACGCTGTTGTAGCTAACAACGACTTTCATGTTCGTGTCAGCGGCGGTAACGGTGGACGGAACCAGCGCGTTGATCTGGGTGTTGGTGGCGAACAGCAGGTAGGCTTCTGCGATCGACACGCCAGCGCTAGTGTAGAAAGTTACCGTGAGCGGGCTGCCGCCAGCGGTGATGCTAGTCGGATAGCGCGAGGAGGCTACCGGAGCTACCACCGGAGCGCTGCAGCTCGGACAGAAGTTGTTGCCAAAGATGGAGATCATCTCGTAGGGCGCCACGCTCGGAGGGGTGCCGGGCGCGGGTTCCTCCAATGCAGCGGCGTCAGTTATTGAGTAGATGATGGGATTGGAGGTCACATAGATAGTGACCGGCACCGGAACGGTTTCGCCGCTCAGGTTGTTGGTGATGCCGAGGGTCACGTTTTGGCCGGCCGTACCGAGGATGCTAACCGCGGCGGCGTCCTCCCAAGGAATCGTTAGGATCATCGTGGTGGAGTTGACCACGTTCACCGCGCCCTGAACCGAGTCCGCGGAGAGAATCGTCGTGAGGTCAGTTGGCCCGTCGGCGCCCGCGGCGCCATAAGTTACGAGAACCTGTGTCGCCGACGAGTAGCCTTGGGCAATGGTGCCAAAGCCTGAGCCTGTGACCACCACCGTGAGAGAGGAGCCGGCTCCGAGCGCGGGCGTTTCCTGCGGGAAGACCTTGGTAACAGTCGGGAGCGGCTCGCCGATAACGACGTTGAGGTTAACGACAAACGTTGTGCTTTGGTAGGTAATCGTCACAGTCCCGGCGAGGGTCACTCCCACCTTCGAGTTGATGAGAGCATCCTTGGCGAACGTGATGGTGAGCCCAGTTCCGTAGTTGTACGCGATGCCGCTAGCGCTGCTGAGTTGGATCCAGTTCTCCGTCGACGTCACGGTAGGGGCTGACACCGCGGTGAATGCGATCGGATCGTCACTGGACAAGAGCGTCAAATTCAGGGTCGGGGCAGCCGCACCGTAGGTGTAGGCAGTGCTCACAACTGCGCCGCCGTTCACCACGGCAGTGGAGCCGTTCATCACGGTCAAAGTCGAAGCGGCGCCGCTCACCGTAAGAGTTACCGGTATGATCAGTTCCTGAAAACCATTGACTGCCACACCAACACTGGCGGTGTAGGCGCCGGCGGCCAGCGCTGAGGCGGCGGCGCTGGCTACGAAGTCAACCGCTTGGCCAGGCGTGGGCACGGCCGAGCCGGACGAAATGTTGGTGTTTAACCAAAAGGGCACCGTCGTCGGATCGATGACGAAAGCATCCGAGCCCGAGGTGATCGTCAATGCCACCGGGACATCCGCACCGGGGGCGCCTGCATAAGTAATCGACACGCTGGAAGGCGTGGCCGTCAGCGGCGAGACCGGTGGGGTCTGAGCTTGCCCGAGGCCCGCACCCAGGAGGAGCGCGGACGCGGCGAGGAGAATCTTGTTGGCAGAAGGCTTAAACATGGACTGAGATCCTTTCGAAAATCGTGTGTATAGCTTCGATACCCTCGCTGCTGTTGACTACCCGCTTGGGTACGTTGTTCTATCGCGATTTCGGCCCGTCGATTGAACGTTTTTTGAAAGTTGGTCAGCAAATAGCACTGCCGGGGCTGAGGTACCGGGGCAATGTGGCGCGCGGATGAGGGTAGCGGCATGAGGGCCTGGACGCGGGACTAGGTGAGATTGTCGGTGGCGCGGATTAGTCGACCGGCAGGTAGTCGAACAGCGTAGAGGTGGGCATGTGGGCTTCGGCCGACATAGCGGCATCCACGGCGGTGGAGGCTTGCGTCACCTGGACGGCGAGCGTGGTTGCGTCGGCGTCTTCCAGGCTGCTGAGCTGGGTTTGATCCTGGGTTTGAAACTTCTGCGCCAGATCGAGGGCGGAGGAGATTTGGTTTTCCGCGCTGCCGTAGAAGGTGGTCTGGGTGTTCACATAAGTGGCCGCGCCTTGGAGCACGCTCAGGGCTTGCGTGATATTGGCGGTGTTTCCGCTCTGGAGCGCTTGCGTCAGACCGTTCAGGGCCGCGAAGGCATTGTTCGCGGTGGGGTCGTCGTTGGAATCGCGCTGGTCGAACAGGTCCTGCGCGGTCATGGAGACTTGGAACGTCACCCCTGAGGGACCCGCCACCTGCAACGTGGACTGTTGCGGTGCGACCAGGCGATCGACGCCGGTAGCGCTGGAAGTGTCCACCTGATAGGGCGGCGATCCAGTGTCGTCGCCGCTGTAGATGTACACTCCGCCCACTTCCGTGTTGCTGATGGCGACCAACTGCGCCTCGATGCCTTGCACCTGCGAGGCCAGAGTTTGCTGCGAGGCGCTGGAAGAGGTATTGCTGGCGGCTTCGGTGCCGAGTGAGACCGCCTGATTGAGCAACTGAATGGCGCTCTGGACGCCGGAGTCCGCCGCCTGGACTTGGCCCTGTATGGTGTTGAGGTTCTGGATGGTTTGCGTATCCTGGCCAAGTTCGGCGCGAGTCTGGAAAATATCCAGAACGGATTGCGGGGCATCCGAGGCTTGATTGACGCGATAGCCGCTGGACAGCTGCTCGTCGGCCTGGCTCAGATTGTTCTCAAGAATATTCATCGACGCCAGGAACTGGTCGTTGGCAACACTTAGGCCGCTGATCATAAAGTCTCCTTCCGCATGTGCGTCTCACTGCACTCTTACTGGATCCCCTAGTCGGTAGGAATCATTTCCATGAGCGTCTGCAGGGTTTGGTTAATCTCAGTGACCACTTTGCTGGCGGCATCGTAGGAACCCTGGAGCTGCACCAGACGGACGGCTTCTTCGTCCAGAGACACTCCGGAAACCTGCTGCTGCAGACTCTGGGCTTGGGCCACCAATTGCGATTGCGCTGTCTCGGCTGTGTTCGCGTTGGAGACCGCGTTTCCAACCGCGGAGGTCATCGAGCTGAAATATTGCGTGAATCCTTGGCCATCGATGGGTCCCGGGTTGCTGGAGTCCAATCCCGCCAGCGTAAGCGCAGCGCCGTTTGCGACCACCGGCGGACCGGTATCGGCGGCGGCGAGTAGGCTGCCCGTGATGGTGGAGCTGACGGCGAGGCTCCCCGCGATGCCCGCAGGCGAGCTGGAGTTGTAAGTGAACAACGGGCTGCCGGCCTGATAGGGCGGCGTGGAGGTAGTGGAAGCTTGCGCCAGCACGTTATTGATGCTGTCGGCGAGACCTTGCGCGAGCGTATTCAAACCGCCTACCTGCTGTCCGCCGCCGATCAGCGCGGGGAGCATGGTGTTCGAAACGTTGAGCAGGCCCGCGAGACTCCCGGAGGTGACCTGGCCGGTGATGTCGTTGCCGTTGCTATCGACGATGCTGATGGTGGGCGGCGCGCCCGGATTGCCCGCGTTGGACGTGGTGTCGTTGACGGCCTGCAGATCGTTGACTTGGGTACCAATCACCAGGGGTGTCTGGCCGCCAATCAGCACCGTGACCATTCCTCCCAGGCCTGGAATCGTCGTCACGTTGGTGAGGCTGGAAAGATTTTCGAGGGTGCTTTCCAACTGCGCACTCAATCCGGCGTCGGGCGTAGGGTTCCGAGCGATCTGGACGTTGTAGGACTGGATGGTAGCCGCATCCTGATTGATCTGGGTAACGGTGGACTGAATATCGCTAGTGGTTTGAGTTTGAATGCTATTGAGCTCGCCGGCGGCTTGCTGGAATGCGGTGGCGGTCTGCTGGGCGGCGTTGATGACCGCCGATTGGTAACTCGCGTTGCTGGGCTGCGAGCTCCATTGTGAAAAGCTCTGGAACAACTGATTCAGCGCCGACGGAATCGGGCTGCTGGAAGAGACATCGAAGACCGACTCCAGCGGCTCCAAGGACGTCTGGAGCTGCTGATACATTCCTTGCAGCGACATGGATTGCTGCACGGCCGTATCGGCATAGGAGTTGCGCGTGTCCTGGGTGGTCTCCTGAACGCCGCCGGAGAGCCCGGTGCCGGCCTGGAAGTCCTGGGAAATCATTTCCGGCACCTGATCGGCGTACCCGGGGCTGTTCGCGTTGGTGACGTTGTTCTGCACCACGTCCATGGCCTGCTCGAAGGCCTGGAGAGACTGGCTGGTCGAATTCAATGACGTGAAGAGGTTACCCATGGCGTTGCATTCCTTTCACGCTCAGCCTTCCACGCTCAGCTTTTTCACCAGCACCAAGGGTTCGGCTTGCCCGCGCTCGGTGTATCCGCCCCGGCGAGCGCGAATGGCGTGCAGCCAGCCGGAAAACAGCTTGTCCGCCTCGGCGAAAAAGCGCGCGAGAACGGCCACTTCATCTTGCAGCTCCTCGATGCCGGAGCGAAATTCCAGATCCGGTTTGGAGCCGTTTTGCCGCAGGAGGGCGGCCACGCAACCCAATTGAATTTCAACGTCCCGCAGCAGCGCCGCGGACTCATCGGCCGCTTCGGCGGAAGGCTGGGCGAGCAGCCGTTTGACTTGGCGCATGCTTTGCCGCGCGGCCTGGAGGCACTCGTGCGCATCGCCATATTCGGTGGTTCTCTCCATACGACTGTAAGGCGCGGACGCGCTACTCTCCCGCGACATGTGCGCTGATCAACGCGCGGCTGACTTCCTGCGCGCTGGGCTGGTATTGATTATTCTGGATCAGCGCCTTGAGCTGCTGGACGCGGGCCGAGCGCGCCGATGCCCCCGCGGTGAGCGCCTGTTGGACCAGGTTCGGTGAACTGGAAAGGGAAATAGAATCGTTTACCGGGCTGGCGCCGCTGCCGGCTGGTTGGGCGGAGGCGCTTTGGGCAGAGACGGCTTCCGAGGCGCGCGACGAACCGGTGCTCTGATCGAGGTTCACCTGGTCGAGATTCAATCGGGGAACGCCCGTGTTTTCATTGTTGTTGATGATCATCGCTTCCTCCTCTAGCCAACATCCTTTATCGAAGGTTCCCGGTCATAACTTAAAGTTTTTCCAGCGTCTCGGCGTCCAGCGGGGCCGCCAACTGAACATCCTGGTATGGCCGCATGACGATGCGGTGGACTTTCACCAGTAGCTCCACTTCGCCTTGTGGGACGCGGAGGCTTCCGGCGATTCGCTCGGGTGACTGGCCCAGCCGATGCATCTTCAGCACCTTGCTTCGGAGCGTGCTGTTGACGCCGTTGGTGCCGGCTGCCGCCGCTGCGGGCAGCAGAGAATTGCTGGTCTGCTCCAGCTCCAACTCTCTCACCTTGGTTTTCAATTCGGCGATCTCCCCGGACAATCGGGCGGTTTCCGATCGCAGCGCGGCCTCCTGCTTGCCGGTGCGGCCGTGGAGCCGCTGGACGCGCTGGCTGACACTGAACAGAACTCCCAACACGAAAATCAGATTCGCGGCGACAGTGAGAAAGGGAAGCAGGGTCAAGAACATTTGGTTACCTTAACTTGTCGGAGAGGCTGGACAGATCCGCCGCTCCGCCTTCCGGTTCCGGGATTTCGCCGCGCGATGCGATCTTGGTGATGCGCACTCCATAATTTCCGGCGACCACCACGACTTCCCCGTGGGCGATGACCCGATCGTTCACGATGATCTCCACCGGATCGTCCGGCGAGCAGTCCAATTCCACGACGGCGCCGTTTCCGAGTTGAGCGATATCGCGCAAGCAGAGCTCGGTTCGTCCCAGCAGCACGCGGATCGGCAACTTGACGCCCATGAGCAAAGGCGCGGCCCCGGATGGCGCCGAGGACGAGCGCGGGGCGAAAGGACCGGGGTTAAACTGCTCCGGGCCCGAGGCCGCCGGCGTCGGCGTGCTTTGTTCCTGTTCGTTCATCAGAGGATTCCTCGCGTGGACGGCCACTTCTTGATGACGTAGGAGCGAAGGCGCAGGACCGCTTGCGACTTGAGCTGGCAAACACGCGTGGTGTGAATGCCCAGAATCTCGGCGATCTCGTGCAGATTTTGTTCTTCCTTGAAGTACAGCGTCAGGATGGTTCGCTCCAGGCGGGGCATCTTGTTCACCGCGTCGGCCAGCAGTTTTTCCAGTTCGGCGCGTTCGAGAATGCGAACCGGGAGGGTTTCCTCATCGTGCGCGATATAGCGGAGCAACTTGCTTTCCGAATACCCGTCGGCGATTTCGTCGAGACTGCCCAGGCTGATGCCGCGCAACTCGGCCAGCAGGTCCTGATATTCGGCTAGAGGGATCTTCAACTCGCCCGCGATCTCTTCCTCGGCGGGGACGCGCTGCAGGCGCTGTTCAGCGGCCGCAATGGCGGCTTCGATTTCCTTCAACCGTTTGCGTTTGTGCACCGGGACGCCGTCCAGGCCGCGAATGCTGTCCAGAATGGCGCCGCGGATGCGGTGTTCGGCGTAGGTCTTGAGCTTCACGTTGAATTTTGGATCGTAGCTATCCACGGCATTGATCAATCCGATGACGCCGGCCGAGACCAGATCATCCAGGCCGACGGCGCCGCCGATTTTGTCGTGAATGCGCATGGCGATCCAGCGTACGTGGGGCAGGTTTTCCAGGATCAGGCGCTCGCGCTCATCCGGCTCCATGGCAGGCGTGGAGGCGTAAAAGGCCGCGTTCGCTAGTAGATTGGAAGTCATTTCATGCCGCCGAAACGGCCTCCGCGGATTCCCGGCGGAACACGGACGCGAGCAGAGCGGGCGCGTTGGCCGGTTCAATGTCATCCGGGATATTTTGACCACTGGCGAAAAACGAAAGCGGCTGATCCGCTGCGAGCGCGGTGGAGAGGATGGCTCCCTGCGAGCCGGTCTCGTCGAGCTTGGTGAACAGCAGGTAGTCCGGTTCAAAAACGGCGTAATCGCGGATGCAGCGCTCTAAACTTTCACGCTTCATGGAGGCGGGCAGGACCAGGTGGACCTGTTTGTTCGGGACGCGCTTGAGGCAGCCCGCAATTTCTTTGGCATGCTCGATTTCCGATGGGCTGTATCCGGGAGTGTCCACCAAGACGAGACCTTTGCCGCGGGACTCTTCCACCGCTCCGGCGAACTCCTGCACGGAATTGACCGCGCTGAATCCGACACCGATGATGGCGGCGAAGCTGCGCAGCTTTTCGTGCGCGGCGACGCGGTAGGGGTCCACTGAGAGTATGCGGACGGATCGGCGAATGGCCAGGCCTTCGCGAATCGCGATTTTGACCAGGGTGGTGGTCGTGCCCGCGCCAGCCGGACCGACAAAGACGATCAGCTGGCCCGGTTCTTGAGTTGTCTCGGAATGGAATGGCGGAGCAAAGCGAAGTCTTTTTGAGAGCAGCTCGGCGGCGTACGCTTGCAAGGGAAGCGCTGAGGAGGGCTGCTCGAGCGACAGTTGATCGCGCAGGCGAGCGGCGGCTGAGACTACCTCGCGCGCCACGTTACGCGAAAAGTCGAGCGAGACCAGCTGGCTGAACAACTCTTCGGCATCGGGGGATGCCTGGTCGGGCGAGTGGGGACCCTGCAGCGTGCTTTTGATTTCCTGTAACTGTGCCCGCAGGTTTTGCAGTTCGCTGGAAAGGTCGGCGCGGGGTGCGGCGGCGCCGGGCTGCGTGCTGCGCCGCGTGCTGGGCCGCGGGGCGGCGGCCGTCTGGAGACCGAACACGACTTCATAAGCACCCAGGCTGCGCGCCTCGGGCGCCGAGCGACGGGAGGTGATCAGCATCGCATCGGGGCCCAGTTCCTGGCGGGCCTCTTGAATGGCCTGTTCCACCGAACTTGAAAAGAACGACTTGATTTTCATGGAAGCCGAGGGTTGTTCCATTAAGGTCTCATCCAATCCGTCATCATCCAATCCAACCCAGCGATTTCACTTTGATTTCCGGCGGCACCTCGCTGTGCGAAAGTACAGTGACGTCGGGGAACGCGGTCTCGAGTAACTGCTTGACGAAGTAGCGAATAGAGGGGTTCACCAGAACGACGGCCGAAGAATCCGGACGTTCGAGCTTGCGTGTGATGCGTCCCACCATGTCGCGCGCGGCTTGCGGGGCCAGACCGAGCACGCTGTTGTGCTCGCTGTGTTCCACCACCGCTTCTACCGCGTGTTCGGCGGCCGGTTCCACCAGATACGCTGCCAGCTCGCTTTGCTGGTTCAGGTGCGAGCTCACGATGGCCCGGCGAATCGCTTGCCGCACGTATTCAGTGAGCAGCACCGGGTTCTTGGTCATTTGCGCTCCTTCGCTCAAAGCCTCCAGGATGGTGACGGAGTCGCGGATGGGGACCCGCTCCCGGAGAAGATTCTGAAGCACCCGCTGGATCACCGAAAGCGATAGCATTTTTGGCACCAAATCCTCGACCACCTTGGGATTGGATTGAGCCACGCGATCGCAGAAGTTCTTGGTGTCTTGCCGGCTGAACAATTCGTGGGCGTGCCGCCGCACAACCTCCGACAGGTGGGTTCCCATGACACTGACGTCGTCGACCACCGTGTAGCCGCGGCTGCGAGCGAGCGCCGCACGTTCGGCGGGAATCCAAAGCGCCGCCAGGTGAAAGGCCGGGTCCTTGGTGGGCGTGCCTTGGACGCTTCCATCCACTGCAGCGCCCGGAATTGCCAGCTCCTGGCCCGTGGGCAGCTCGTAGCGGCCCATTTCCACGCCCTTGATGAGCAGCGTATACTCGCGCGCGCGCAGTGAGAGATTGTCGTTGACCTTGACGGGCGGCAAGAAGTAGCCGAGTTGCGAGGCCAGGGTCTTTCGGATGCCCGAGATTCTTTGCAACAGCCGCGAGGCCGGTCCGCCATCGACCAGCTTCACCAGGCCGAGCCCAACTTCCACCGTCAAAGGATCCACCTGGAGCAGAGCTTCGACGTTTTCCTTCGCCGGTTTTTCGGCGGCATCCGTCGAAGTTTTGACGGAATCGTCGTTTTTCCGACGCATCCGCCAGCCCACGAAGCCGAGTCCGCTGCCCAGAGCGAGGAAGGGAATGGTGGGCAAACCGGGAAATAGCGAGAGCGCGACCAGCACGCCAGAGGCCAGCAGCAGCGGTTCCGACTTGCCAAAGACCTGCTTTTGAAACTGCGCGCCGAGCTTGGCGTCGGAACTGGCGCGAGTGACGATCAAGCCGCCCGAGATGGAGATCATGAGGGCCGGAATCACGGTGACCAAGCCGTCGCCAATGGTGAGCACGGTGTAGGTTTCGATGGCGTGGCCGAGGTCCATCTTGTGCTGCAGGACGCCGATCAAGAATCCAGCGATAATGTTGACGCCGGTGATGATGATGCTGGCGATGGCATCGCGCTGGGTGAAGCGCGAAGCTCCGTCCATGGCGCCGTAGAACTCGGCTTCGCTGCTCAATTCTCTGCGGCGGCGGCGCGCTTCGGTCTCATCGATCAATCCGCCGTTCAGGTCGGCATCGATGGACATTTGTTTGCCGGGGAGAGCATCCAAGGTGAAGCGCGCGGTGACTTCGGAAATGCGCACCGAACCGTGGTTGATGACGACGTACTGAATCGCGATGAGAACGCAAAAGATGACCGCGCCGATGATGTAGTTGCCGCCCACCACAAAGCTTCCGAAGGCTTCGATGACGTGGCCGGCGGCGGACGTTCCGGTGTTTCCATTGAGCAAAATCAGGCGCGAGGAAGAGACGTTGAGCGCCAGCCGGAACAGCGTCAGCAGCAACAGCACGGTGGGGAAAACACTAAACTCAACCGGACGCCCGATGTACATGGCCACCATCATCACGATGACCGACATCATAAGATCCAGCACGATCAAGATGTCCAGCAAGAAACTGGGCAGCGGAGTGATCAGCGCGATAACGATGAGAAGAACCGCTACCGGGACCGCGAGCTCGCCGACGCTGGAGAGGCCGGCCGCGGAAACTTTCGCCGCGCTTAGAGGATTGGAAGCCGGGGCCGGACTACTGATGGCACGCGCTTGAGCCATGGGACTGCTATGCGCACACTTCCAGCGACTTGAACTTGGAGAGTAGCGTGGTGCGTTTCATGTGGAGCATGCTGGCGGCGCGCGCTTTGTTGCCGCCCGATTTCGCCAGGGCGCGTTCCAGCAGCCGCCGCTCGATGCCGGTCATGAGCTCTTCAAAATTGATCCCGGACTCCGGCACGTCCAGTGAAGACAGGGTGCCGAATTCGGAGGCATGCACTTCGGCGGGAAGATCGAAGTCGCCGGGATAGAGGATGCTGCGCGCGCCACTCAGGGCGGCCGCCGATTCCAGGGCGTGTTCCAGCTGGCGCACGTTGCCGGGCCAAGAATATCCTAAGAACATTTCAATGGCTTGCGAGGAAATGTGTTTTCTCCAAGCCGGTTCGTGCTCGGCGATCTTGTTGAGGAAGTGCGCCGTCAGTTCGACGATGTCGGACGGGCGGTCGCGAAGCGCGGGCATCCGCAGCGCAACCACGTTCAAGCGGTAGTAAAGATCCTCACGGAAGCGGCGGTTGGCAACCGCCTCGAGTAAATTCACGTTGGAAGCCGCGATGACGCGGACATCGATGGAAACCGGTTCCGAACTGCCGATGCGCTGAATCTCGCGTTCCTGCAAGACGCGCAGGAGCTTGACCTGCAGCGGCAACGGCATCTCGCCGATCTCGTCGAGGAAAATCGTGCCGCGATGGGCTTGCTCGAACAATCCAACGCGCGCGTTCACCGCTCCGGTGAAGGCTCCCTTGGTGTGGCCAAAAAGTTCGGCTTCGAGCAGATGGTCTGGAAGCGCGGCGCAATTCACGGCCACCATTTTCGAAGCGAAGCGGTTACTGGCCATATGCAGAGCGCGCGCGGCCACTTCTTTGCCGGTCCCGGTTTCGCCCGTGAGGAGAACGGTGGCGCGGCGGTTGCCGACCAGTTCGATGATTTCGACTACTTCGCGCATGGCGCTGCTGGAACCGACCAGCAAGTCGCGCCAACCGCGCGCTGCTTGCGGCGTGGCATTTGATTTTTCGCCCAGCGATTTTCCGCCTGGTTGCCCAGCATGGTGCCGGATCGCTACGCCCAGCAGCTCGAACAGCTCTTCCGGTTTCACCGGGTGCGCGACGTACTGGAAAGCGCCCCGTTGGGTCAGATCGAGGGCCCTGGAAACCGCGCCGGCCGGCTCGTAGATGACGATGGGGACTTTGCAGCCTTGCTCGTGGATTTGCCGCAGCACCTCCGCCCCGGAACATCCCGCGATCGGTAATTGAACCAGCACGGCGTGGATGGGGCTCGCCTTGAGCAAATCGAAGGCGTTCGCAAGGCTGGCTGCAAACAGAACCTGGAGTTTCTCAGGGCCGTCCTGGACGAAGACATGCTGCGTACCAGCCGCCCTTTCGTCAATCCAAAGTACAGTCTTCAAACTATATGCTCCGCTCCCAAAGTAAGTGATTCATCTAACTTAGCCTTGTGGTTACAAGATCGGAGGTTCAAACAGAAGACTTCAGACGTGGCGCATCATTCTTTAACATTTCTTATGTGGGTAGCACAGCTACCCGCAAACGCGGGGTGAAAAAAGGTCTGAAAAGCCCTACCGCGCGTGCGATACGTAAGTGGGTAAGAAATCGCCATGACGTCTTCGAATATCCGCAAGGAGTACATTGCCAGCCGCGTGTCGGCGGCCACGCCGATGGAACTGACGCGCATGTTGTACGAGGGCGCGATTCAAGCGGTGCAGGAGGCGGTTGCGGCGCATCGGAGGGGCGACATCCTGGGACGTGGAAACGCAGTGACCCAAGCGGTGGAGATTCTGGGCGAGCTGCGCTTCGCGCTGCGGCGCGAGGTGAATCCGCAATACTGCGACACCTTGGCCGGGCTGTATGGTTACCTGCAGCGCCGTTTGATTCAGGCGCACGCGGAAAAGTCGGAGAGCATGCTGCAAGAGGTGCAAGGACTCATCCAGACGCTGCTAGAGGGCTGGGTGGGCGCAATGGACAATCTCTCGCGAAAGCAGAATGCCGAGCCCGAGACGGCGGTCCAAAGCGCCCCAGGTGTCAGCGTTTCAAATTCGTATTCTGGGGAACCGGGGGAGCCTCAGAATCGGAGCTGGGAGTTTTAGAGCGGCCGCGCTCCAGATTGGCCGTCACCATTTTCGCGATACCGAGTCCACCGCGAGCCGCCATGGCCTGAGAGAATCCCTGCTCGGCCATCTCCATGACCAGCGACCCGGTCTGATCTTGCTGATCGTCCTCGTTGCCGAGCCATCCACCGCCCGAGGATTCGCGCGCGGCCTTCAACATCTGGCCGATCATGACAGCTTCGAATTGTTTGGACACCTCGGCGATTTTGTCGGGCTGCCTGGACGATTCGGCATCCAGCACCTGATGAAAGGTCTCGCCATCGGCGGTCGCCGCGGTTTTCAAGGACTGCAAGGCCGGGGCGGTTTTCAAGGGCTGCAATGCCGAGGCAGTTTTCAGCGGCTGCAACTCCGGGGTGGTTTGGAATAACGAGGGGCTGAGGAGAGGGATGCCCATGGCGGCCGATCAGATAACTTCAATCTCCGATTCCAACGCTCCGGCGGCCCGCAGGCTTTGCAAAATCGCGATAATGTCGCGGGGCGTGGAACCGATGGAGCTGAGCGCGCGCACCAGTTCTTCCACGGTGGCGCCTTCCTTGAGCACCACATTGCGCGCCTTTTCTTCCTTCACTCCGACGGAAACCTGCGGCACAATCTGAGTCGTGCCGTTAGAGAAAGGACCAGGCTGCGACACGTCGTACGTGGTTTGAATCTCCACCGTGAGATCGCCGTGCATGATGGCGACGGGCGAGACGCGAACCTCCTTGCCCATGACGATGGTTCCGGTGCGTTCATTGATCACGACTTTGGACGGACGATCCGTTTGAACGGTCAATGCTTCCAGCTGCGCGATGAATTCCGCGGTGTGCGTGGAGAAGCTGGCCGGGATCGCGACGCTGACCAAGCCCGAGTTGTCGGCATGCGCGATGGCCGGCGTATCCGGGGTGAAATGATGATTGACGACTTCGGCGATGCGAGCCGCGGTGGTGAAGTCGGCTTCGTGGAGCTGGAGGCGCACCTGGCCGGTGGGCTCGATGGCCGGCGATGTACGCTCGACCATGGCTCCGTTCGGGATGCGGCCAACGGTAGGATGGTTGACCGTTTGCGTGGTGCCGGCGCCACCGACGATGAAGCCGCCGGTTACCACGGGGCCTTGAGCAATGGAATAAACCTGGCCGTCGATCCCGCGCAGGCTGGTCATCAGAAGCAGTCCGCCTTGCAGGCTAGCGGAGTCGCCCATGGCCGCCACGGTGGCGTCAATCTGCATTCCGGATTGCGCGAACGGCGGCAGCTTCGCCGTCACCATCACCGCTGCCGTGTTTTTCACCAAGATGAGGGTCGGATTCACCGTGACGCCCATCTCCTGGAGCATGTTGGCGAGGCTCTGCGCGGTGAATAGCGTTTGTTGTCTGTCGCCGGTGCCTTTCAGTCCGACGACGATTCCGTAGCCAATCAACTGATTCTCGCGGACTCCTTCGAGCGAGACCAGTTCCTTGAGCCGCGTCGCGGGCGAATCGGCGGCCGCCGGAATTTGCAACAGCAGCGCAGCGATCAGAATAACCTTTGAGAGTCGCATGATTTTGAAAGCTAGAACGGCAGGATGCCGAGCAAAATCCGGTACAAAATATTGGGGCGCCTAATGGAATCGTTGACGACGCCCTTGCCGTTCACCTGTATTTCCATTTGCGCGATAAGGTTGGAGGTGATGATGTTGGGTGGAATCAGATCCACCGGCCGTATCACGCCTCGCACCGTGATCACTTGATTCTCCGAGCTCACTTGCACGCGCTTGGTTCCTTCGATCACCAGGTAGCCGTTCGGCAGCACATGGGTCACGCGAGCGCTCATATTCGCCGTCAGGACTGCGCCCCGGCTGGTCTCGCCTGTTCCCTGCAGCTGGGTTTGTGTGTTGGTGCCGAGGAGATTGGCCAGAGGTCCGGTCGTTTTCGTGATACCGGCGAGCTGAGCGATGTTGCTTTGGGCAGTGGATTGCCGTTGGGTCTTTACATCGCCGCTGGCGACGGCCGAAAACGTTTCACTTACGACAATGGTTACTAAGTCGTTCACGCGGCCGGCTCTCGGATCCAACCCCAAATTGGAGAGAAGCGCATTCTGCGACCAAGTGGATCCGGGCGGATGGACGGCCTGCGGCGAACTCCCATCCTTGTAAGCGTCGAGGATGTACCTATCGAGCGGCGAGGGTTCCGGCGGCTTTTGATCTTTCTTCTTATCCTTCGGCGAAGAGGCGCCGCAGAGGGAAGCACATACCAATAGAAGGCTCGCGATCCGCACGTTCATTGGATCCTCGTTTGTTGCGCCATCGTATTCCCGGGCGCAGGCCAGGCCACCACCAGCGCTCGGTCTTTTCCTTCGATTCGCGCGCGGAAGACCTTTCCGCTGCGGGGGTTCTTGAGTGAGATCATGTCGCCTTGTCTTCCGGAAGTCTCGGCGAGCGCGGGCAGGTGCAGCGAGGTCGCGCCTGAGATGGCGGTCACGTCGACCAGGTCACCGCGCTCGACCAGGAGCGGCTCGATCAGGTCGGAGCGGAACACCGGCAGTCCCGTGCGAATCGCGCGGCGCGACATGCGTCCGACCACCTCCTCGAGATTGCGGGCGATGTCGTTGCGCAACGGGAAATCATCGTAAGTCTCAATCCGCACCTGCTGCGGCGCGACGTTCTGGCCCGGCAAAATCAACTGAGTGGCAACCACCCGCGTCATGGTGGCGGAGACCTTCACGCGAGCCCAGATCGAGAACTTGCGCGAGCCATGATAGAGCACTTCGCCACGCCAGGTGACGGCTGTGTCGGGTCCCGTGAGAGTAGAGGCCAAAAGTCCTGAGATGGGAAAGTTCACTTTGCCGGCGGGGGCCTGGGTTCTGCTGATGGCGAGAACATCGATGCGCGCGTCGGCTAATTGGAGTGAGTCGCGAATCGCGGCGCGAACCACGTCGTCCGTTAGCGGCTGAAGGCTCCACTCGAAACACGCCTCTGCGTCTTCGGCGACAGCAACGCCATAGGGAGCGCCCATGCGCCGCAGCTCCGCGGACTTGAAAACGCGGCGCGCGCCTGGCGCTGGTGCATAACCGATCACGGTATCGCCCGGTATTTTGTTCAAGAAGCCGGGCAGCGCCTTCGCCAGATCCTCGCCGAAAATGCGGTCGTTGGCGATCATTTCACAGGGCCCTGGGTGCGTGATCATGCTGAAAAAGAGAAACCATACGTTCATTGCTTGAGGTTGTTGACCTGTTGATACATGTCGTCGGCGGCTTTGACGACCTTCGAGTTCGCTTCGTAGGCGCGCTGGCTGACGATCAGGTTCACGAATTCCTGGACGATGCTGACGTTGGATTGTTCCACGTAGCCTTGCATCAACGTGCCCACTCCGTCGGCGCCGCCTGGCTGGCCGATCACGGGAGCACCGGAGGCATCGGTCTGCTGGAAAAGGGATTGGCCGAGGCTGTTCAGGCCCGAAGGATTGACGAAGTTAGCGAGCTGAATCTGCCCGGCTTGCTGCGCCGCAGCCTGTCCGGGAAGCGTATAGCTTACGGTTCCATCGCTGCCGATGGTGAGGGAGAGCGCGTTCTGCGGAACCGTGATGGGCGGATCGAGCAAGTTGCCATTCGGATCTACTATCTGGCCCGTATTGTTCAGGTGGAACGTTCCAGCGCGCGTATAGGCGATTTGACCGGACGGCTGCTGGAGCTGGAAAAAGCCGTTTCCTTGAATTACCAAGTCCAAGGGATTGTCGGTCTCGGTGAAATCGCCCTGCGAGAAAATGATCTCGTTGGAGACGGCTCGAGTGCCCAAGCCCAACTGCAGTCCAGTAGGGACCACGGTCTGCTGCGTTGCGGCCGCGCCGGGCTGGATCAGGTTCTGATACAGAAGATCCTGAAACTGCGCGCGCCTGGCTTTAAATCCCGCCGTGTTCGCATTCGCGATGTTGTTCGCGATGTTTTCCACATTGGTTTGCTGCGCGTTCATGCCGCTGGCGGCGCTAAACAGTGCTCGTATCATGTGTCATCTCCTGGTGCCGCTATACCTTCGCTACTTCTTCGATGGCCTTGCGCCCCATGTCGTTGGAAATCGAGATCGCCTTCTGCATCATTTCGAACTGGCGCATCAAGCCCACAATTCGCACCGCTCCATGAGAGGCGCTCACATTGGACGCTTCGACCTTTCCTTGATAGATCTGTGCGTCGCTAGCGTCGGTGGGTTCTTGAGCGGTGTTGTTTTGAAAATAGTTGTTGCCTTGCTTCGTGAGTCCGGCTGTATTGGAGAACTGGGCCACTTTGATCCGCCCGATGGACTGGCCGTTTTGGCTGATCTCGCCATCGCGCGAAACTGCGACCGGTTGTTTCGGATTCGCTTGGAGCGGCTGACCGTTTTGCTGCAGCAGCGGGTAGCCGTCAGTGGTGACCAATGCTCCCTTGGTGTCGAAGCGGAAATTTCCGTTGCGCGTGTAGAGGGGTCCTGAGGGTCCCTGAACAACGAAGAAGCCTTTTCCTGAGATGCCGAAGTCCAGCGGGTTGTTGGTCGGTTCGAGCAAACCCTGGGCGAAATCGGTCCACTGGCGTTCTATGGTGGGAACAGAGGACTGGCCCGATCCATCATCGCCGGCGGCCTCGGACGCAAACATCGAATAAAACTCGCCATCGCTCTTGTAGCCGCTGGTGGAGGAGTTGGCGAGATTGTTCGCAACTACGTCGAGCGACTGCTGGCGCGACCGCATACCACCGGCCGCTAGTACACTGATCTGGTCCATAGAGCGACATGGCACGTTGCAAGTACACGGCCAAAGCGTGAAGATCAAAAAAAACGTAGAACTTTGTTCGGCAATCGCGATAAGAGGAGCGAACGCTGGGAGTCGCTTCGCCGAATCTAAGTCGGTAACCGCCGATTTCTCGACGGCTGCATTCGCTAACGCGCTGATAATCGGACGCGGCTGCTGTGGTCTTGAACCTGCATAGCTTGGCGCGTGATTGTTTCTGCGCCGGAGCTGTCCACTCGGAATGTGCCAGCGGTCTCTCTCGGCGCGTTCATCGAGCCACGGGCCCCGAATTCCGTCAAGACAATCCCGTTCAAGAATGTCCTGGACGGCTTGGAGGCTTTGGAGACACCGAGTGATGAAAACCCTGCGGGCGAGCAGAAGCCGGGCACTCCCAGCACCATATCCAAGATCAACAGTGCTTCCGCCGGAAAGACCGTGCCAGATCCAACGCCGGGCCCGCCGCAGCACGGCACATCGCAGCACGGCACGCCACAGATTCCGTTTCCCAATCAAAACCTGGCGCAGCCAGCGGCCGCACCGGTCCACCCAACAACGCAGAAGATAGCGGACCCTCAGCAGAAATCATTCGCACGCGATGCGACCGCGTCACAGTCCAGCGAACCGGCCGGGGAGGACCATACGGATTCGCCGTCGCCGAGTTCACAGAGGGCTACCGTGCCTTCCCCGAGCGCTCCCGCAAACTCCGCGCCAGTGAAATCCTCCGCGACCGAGACCAAAATCATCGCGGCGCCGGCTCAGTTAATAAGTGGCGCCTCGACGAGTAAGTCCCCTTCGGGCGCGGCGCCGGCGGTGACGAAGCCGGTGACAGCCGCCGCAATGAGTTACACGCCTCCGGAATCGCACACGCCGTCTTCCGCCGTTATCGCGCCGTCTCAACCTAAATCCACGCCGGTGCTTGCGCCCGAAGCTACCGTAGCGTCCTCGGCGCCAGGCGGTGCGGCGAATCCGCCGGCTGTCAAAAGGGTACAGGCGGCTGCCGCCGTGACGCTGACGCCGCAAGACACAAAAACATCCGTGGATGGATCTGTTCCTGAAGAGTTGAGCAAGGCTCCCACGGAACCCCCTGCACCGGTCAAATCTGAAGTGACGCCAATAGATAGCAGCATGACCGCGCCGGTTCCCGCTCCGCAAGAGCTGGTCCGAAAGGCCGTGCCCGCGCAGGCTCCGGTACAACAACCGCAAATGTCTCCAGCGCGGACGCAGATTGCGGAACCTGCAAGGCCAGTGACCGCGCCACCATTGCCGATACCGACCGCGCCGATACCGACCGCGCCGTTGCAGACCGCGCTGGTACCGGCCCCGGTCATAGCGAAACCCGCTTCCACGCGCAGCGCGCCGCCAGCCGCTACGTCACTGAAACCGACGGACACCAGTTCACGGCCTATCGCTCCGCCAGATTCCGCGCCTTCAGATTCTGCTTCGTCAAGCGCCCGCGAAACGCGTGATCAATCCGGCACGCCGAAGCAGGCTGCCGGCAGCATCGATAGCGCTGCCGCTCAAGCCGTCACACCTGCCGCGCCGCTTCCAGCCCTGGTTGCTGAGAGTTCAACTTCGACGCCCGAGACACCAAAGTCGTCCGTAGCAGCGCGGAGCGAGGCCACTGAGCCCACGGTTGCCGCTTCTGCACCGAAGACTCCGCTCGCTCCCACAGCAGACAACTTCGCCTTTGCAGTCCGAATGCTTTCCCCCGACGCCATTCCGCTTACGCAGGCCAAGCCGGCGGTTACTCCCACAGAGCCGCAGATTAGTCAGCCCAAGCCGGCAGTTACCCAGCCGAAGCCGGCGCCAGCACCGCAACAGCAGCCCCAGAGCGAGGCTTCGAGTAACTCGAAGCGCGAGACACAATCGCCCGCTTCCAACACGGAAAAGAGCGACACGCGGACTCCCAAGTCAGCGGACTTACCCCAGTCAGGGCCGGCGCAGGAGGCTGTTACACGCTGGAGTGAAGTAAGTGCAACATTGCAGCCATCCGGGGCCAACTCCGCTCCGCTTTCATCCGAGTTAGTTGAACCGGACCACGCCAGCCCAGCTCTCGCGGCGCAGGAGACGCACCTGATGGCCCCCGAGCTTCCGAAGACGTCTACGAGCACCGACATTCTTTTGCATGTCACGGGCAATGACCAATCATCCGCCGCGATTCGAGTCGCCGATCGGGGCGGATCGGTGAATGTTTCGGTGCATGCCGCGGATCCCGTGCTGCGCGAGTCGCTTCGATCCAATCTAGGCGAACTGTCGACCCAATTGAGCCAGCAGGGTTGGAGGGCGGACGTGCTGAAATCGGCCGCGACCGCCGCTCCCTCCGATAGCCAGCAGGACTCGCACGCGGGGGGACAGCGATCCTCTCAACAGCAGCAATCTTTTGGGGGCGACCGGCAGCCGCAACGCGATCGCCGCGCCCAAGGCGGTCATTGGAAGCAGGAACTTGAACAGCAAATTTCGGGCGGAAACGCTCATCCAGGAGGAAACGGATAATGCAACTACTTGGCACATCTGCGCTATCGAGTGCGGGGCTAACGCAAGCCCAAGCCGCCAACAGCACCACCGGCAGCACGGGCACGGCGTCGTCCAGTTCAAACAACTCAGTCGGCTCGCTCACCAGCGAGAATACGTTCCTACAATTGCTGATCGCACAGATTCAAAATCAAGACCCGCTGAATCCCACCGACAGTATCCAGTTTGTCGGCCAACTCGTGTCGTATAGCCAGTTAGAGCAGCTCATGGACATCAACCAGGGAATAACGAGCTTGACGGGCGCTGCCACGGGAACAACGGCAACAGACGGAACGTCACAAGCCCAACCAACGGAACCCCAAGCACTTAGCGGAACCCAACTCATCCAAAATACACAAAAGGAGCACTAAGAATGTCGTCATTTTCCATCGCACTTAGCGGACTTACCGCGGATTCGGCCGCACTCGACGTCGTCGGAAACAATTTGGCCAACCTCAACACGACCGGCTTCAAGGACACCACCGTGTCCTTTTATGACTTACTGCAGCAGTCGGTCGCGGGTGGTTCAACCCAACTCGGCGGCGGTGTATCGGCGCCGCAGACCGAGGCGTTATTTTCGCAAGGATCCATTCAGACTACGGGCGGGAATTACGACGCCGCGATAAACGGCAACGGATTCTTCATCGTACAAGACCCAACCGGGAACACCTTGTACACGCGGGCCGGAAATTTTCAGCTCGACGCCAGTGGCAATCTCGTCACTGCCACAGGTCAGTTCGTGCAAGGCTGGACGGCACAGAACGGCGTTGTCAGTACCAGCGGCCCGATCGGTAATATCACTATTCCCTCCAATGCGCTGCAGACACCCAGCGCGACTCAGAACATGTCGCTCAACGTGAACTTGAACGCCGCCGGGGTAGTTGGACTGCCCAGCGGCACCTTCTCGACTTCGATACAGGTGGTCGACTCGTTGGGCGTGAGTCACACTTTGAGCGTCAACTTCACCGAGACTGCCCCGGGCACTTGGGGTTACACGGTGAACATACCCGGCGGGGACCTTACCTCCGGAACAGCAGGCACACCGAGCTCTGTAGCGACCGGGTCGCTCACGTTCGACGCTAACGGCAACCTGACGACGACTCCCGCGCAGGTGCCCATCGCTATTACTGGCCTATCCGATGGCGCCAACGACATGAACATCAACTGGAATCTGGCCACCGAAGACGGTGCGGGAACTCCGGTGATTACGCAGTACGCCGCCACGTCAGCCGTTTCCGCCAGCACTCAAGATGGAATTCCTGCTTCTCAGGTGACGCAAGTTTCCATTGCCAACGGCGGCGCGATCACAGCTCAGTTTTCCAACGGAAACCAAGTGGTGGTTGGCCAGCTTGCCTTGGCGTCCGTCAGCAATCCGGATTCACTCATTGCCGTCGGCCAGAATAACTACGAAGTGGGAGCCGATACGGCCACACCCGTGGTTGGCGTTCCAAACACCGGCACGCTGGGAACGGTGGAAGGCGGAGCGCTGGAAGACTCCACGGTGGATATCGCGACGGAGTTCACCAACCTTATCGTGTATCAAAATTCGTATGAGGCCAACTCAAAAGTCATCCAAACCTTGGATGAAATGACCCAAAGCCTCCTCAACCTGAAGCAATAGCGATGAACGCCTCCGACGTTCTACAACGCTTCGGGGAGTTGCCTTTCGTCGTGGAACTGGAGCTCGGGACCCTCTCGATGAGCATCGGAGAGATCTTCGAGTTGCAAGAGGGCGCGGTGTTGCGGACGGACCATCCCGCCGGCGCGCCTTTCCCTTTGTTCGCGAGCAGCGTCAAGCTGGCCGAGGCCGAAGTGATCGTCATCGACGATACGGTCTCGGTTCGAGTCCAAAAGATGCTGCACAAGAGCAGCACGGGCGGCGGTAATGCAACTGACTGAACAGATCGGCATGGTGTTGTTGGTCTTCGGGATTTTGGGAGGACTGTTGTGGTTCGCCAAGCGGCGTGGACTGGCTTCATTTCCCATGGCCTCATTTCCAAAGGGCTTCGGGCGGGGGGGGAACGCGCGGCGCTTGGAAGTATTGGAACGCGTTTCGCTGACGCCGCAGCACGCTTTGCACCTGGTGCGCGTCGCTGACCGGAGCGTCCTCATCGCCACCGCGCCGTCATCATGTACTCTGCTCGACTCGCCGGTTCCCCTGGATTCGTCTTTGACCCAATCGCTGCCGCGCGATCTGCTGCGTTCGAGTCAAGGATGAAACACCCCATGATCAAATTCCTTGGCATCTTGCTTCTACTGTTGTTCGCAGGCTCGCTCGCGGCTGCGCCCGCCGATTCGGCCATCCCCGTGTTCGGCGCGGCCGGTCCCAAGGGCGGCCTCACGCTCAGCACTCCCACGCAGATCGTCATTTTATTGACGCTGCTGACGCTGCTGCCGGCCGTGGTGATGTCGGTGAGCCCATTCCTCCGCATTGTGATCGTGCTCCACTTCCTGCGGCAGGCCTTGGGCACGCAGTCGGCTCCGTCCAACCAGGTCTTGGTGGGTTTATCGTTATTCCTGGCTTTCCTCATCATGCAGCCAGTGGCGATGGACATTTACCATCGCGGCTGGGAGCCGGTCGAGGGCGGGCAGGTGACCTGGCAGCAAGGCTTCGACGAAGGCGCCAAACCGCTGAAGACTTTTCTGCTGAAGTTCGCGCGCGAGAAAGACATCCAGACTTGCGTGGAAATGACCCGGTCCGCGCCTCCGCGCAACGCCTCCGATTTGGATTTGAAAGTTCTCATCCCGGCCTACATCCTGTCCGAACTGAAGGCCGGGTTTCAAATTGGAGCGGTGCTGTATCTGCCTTTCTTGATCATCGATCTGGCCGTGGCTTCCATCACGCTTTCGATCGGCATGGTGCAGTTGCCACCGGTGATGATCTCCGCTCCCTTCAAGATCCTTCTGTTCGTCCTGGTGGACGGATGGAATCTGGTGATCGGTTCGCTTCTCAAAACCTTCTATTGAGGAATCATGACTCCTGACGCCGCGGTTCATATTATCAGCCAAGCTCTCTGGACGACCGTTCTGGTGTGCGCTCCCTTGCTGGCGGTCGGCTTCGCGGTGGGAATCGTCGTTAACATCATCCAGATTGCTACTTCGATGCAGGACTCCGCGTTCAGCACGATTCCGCGACTGGCCGCGTTCCTGTTCGGCTTTCTCCTCCTGATGCCTTGGATGTTGAAACAACTGTCGGCCTATTCGATCGGAGTATTCGGCGACCTCTCGCGTTATGCACGCTAGCTATTATGCATGTTAATCCGGCCATCCCGACCTCGCTGCTGTACGGGTTTCTGCTCGTGTTGGCGCGCATTTCCGGGGTCTTCGTGTATCTTCCGTTGCCCGGTTTGGAAGCCGGGCCCAGCGCGGCCAAGATCACGCTGGCCATGGTTCTGACGCTAGGGATGTATTCGCGATGGCCGGTACTCGATCCGGTTCCTGGAAGCATGCTGCAAGTTGCGGGCTGGATGATCGCGGAGGCGGCCATCGGATTGGCTACCGGGTTAGCCGTCTCGTTCATCATCGAGGCCATTACGTTTGCCGCCCAGGCCATCAGCACGCAGGCGGGCTTCGCCTACGCGTCCACGATCGATCCCAATACGGAAGCCGATTCCACCGTTCTGCTTCTGCTGGCGCAATTGACCGCTGGAATGCTCTTCTTCGCGATGGGATTCGATCGGGTGCTGTTAACCATTTTGTCGCGCAGCCTGGAAACACATCCGCCAGGGGCGTTTATAGCCTCGCGGGCCAGCGTGGAAGCTCTGGTGATGCTCGGCTCCAACGTTTTTTCCACGGGCCTCCATTTGGCGTTGCCTTTGATGACGCTACTGTTTCTGATCGATTTATCGATCGGACTTTTGGGGCATCTGAATTCTCAGCTACAGCTCATCGCTCTGGCGTTCCCCGCCAAGATGATCGCGGCGCTGGGGACGCTGAGCCTTTTGGTTTTGTTGATTCCCAAGCTGTACCAGCAACTCGGCGCGGCATCGTTTAGCGCCTTGGGCCGGCTACTGGGGCTCTGACTC
>Ga0182018_10001525_pt1 | contig 26088 bp, 26 predicted proteins | sample 812P2MmetaG_FD_120490 | JGI IMG/M metagenome (GOLD analysis project Ga0182018, IMG submission 120490) | Permafrost microbial communities from Stordalen Mire, Sweden - 812P2M metaG | ecosystem: Environmental > Terrestrial > Soil > Wetlands > Permafrost | place: Sweden: Stordalen | collected...
CCCATGGCGAATTCGTCGCAGTTGGTCTTGCCGATCACTAAGCCGCCCGCCTGTTCTATTCGCACCACCGCCGTCGCATCGTAAGGAGGAATATATCGGGCCAGCAGTTTCGATCCGCAGGTGGTGAGCACGCCCTTAGTGACAATCACGTCCTTCACCGCGATGGGCACGCCGGCCAGCGGTCCCGGGTCTTCGCCGCGGGCAATCCGGCCGTCCACCAGTTGCGCTGCCCCGAGCGCCCGCTCCGGAGAAAAGTGCAGGTACGCGTTCGTTTTGGGATTCTCCGTTTCGGCGAAGCGGAGCGCCTCAAGCGCCAGTTCCCGCGCGCTGAAACGCCGCGAGAGCAGGCCCTCCCGCACGGTATCGATGGTCAGGGACGGGATGATTCCTGCGATCATCGGCGTTCGATCACCTTAGGTACCTTGAAATAGCCCGCGCCCGCCTGCGGCGCGTTGGCCAGGGCCGTTTGGTTGTCCAGCGGCTCGCGCGGCCGGTCCTCGCGCAGAGTCGACGTCCCCCCGGCGCCCGATAGCACCTGCGTCATGGGCTCCACGTTGCCGGTGTCGATTTCATTCAGCTTGTCGAGATGTTCCAGGATGCCATCCAGGTCGGCGTGCAGCTTGCCGACTTCCGCATCGGTAAGAGCCAGGTTGGCCAGTCCGGCTACGTACCGCACCTCGTTTTCCGTCAGTTTCACGCCAGCGCCTTTTTCCTGGATGCTTTGTAGATGCCGCGTAGAACCGGATCGGTAATGCCATCGGCATCGTCCGCGAACAGCGGCGGTGCGGCCGCGCGCGCCCGCTGAGGTTCGCGTTTGCGCGGCACTACCCGGAATTCCACGTCCTCCACAACTCCGCCGCCGACACTCTTCACCAGATTGCGGAGAATCTGGTGCGAGAGGCCAAAGAGCTGACGCCGCCAGACGATGTCCTCCACTTCGACAATCAGCCGTGTGCGCACCATGCGAATGGCGCGTGTGTGGGACGCGACTTTGGGTCCGACCGCCTGCGGCCAGCAGGCGCACACCAGTTCTTCGGCGCTGATCGAATCTCCGGGGAGACGCAAGCTCCGGATGAGCTGGCTGGCACGTTCCATTGGACGGTTGTTCATTTTACCATGCCCATCCCGCCACAGTGATGAAGCGGCCCGAGCAAGACGCGCGGCGTCTGGTGAGGAGTTTCTTTCGGCGCTCTCGAAAAATGGCACTGCTTTGCTCTCCAAAAGTGACCCACCACCACCGTCAGTTGGATGGTGTTTTGCCGCGAGGTTCCTCCGCGACCCGTGGCCGGCCGGAAATGACCGGACGATCGGCAAACCTTGCGCGGCTGGAGCATTGAGGAGACGGCCGCCAGGCTGGCCGAGATCGGCGGGAAGGCCCAGGAGCGGTTCCGGCTCAGAGATGAAGGCTACCCACTTCTGACCGCACGGAACGCCGCCGCGTAAAATCGCCGGCAGACCTCCGATAGCCCGAGTCCTTTGCAAGGGCAGGGAAGGGGGATACCGATCTACCGGACACGCTGGGAAAACGCACCCGCGGGCTTCCTCTTGAGAAATGTTCTTGCGCGACGGATCACAGTTTGCGTAGTAGGTCCATTTCGCGTAAACTGGCCGCGTTAAGCTGGGAGTAGAGGCCATGAACCTGACAATCGAAATTCCCGACGACCGCGCGGGGCGCTTTCGGAAGGTAGCGCAGGGCCGCGGCTTGACCGTAGACCGCTGGATGCTCGAAATCGCCGAGCATGAGGCCCAGGCGGCCGGTGTCGACGTGGCGCCGAAACCCACGCTGGCCGAGGTCTTCGCCAAGGTGCGTGGCCTGGCGGACGATGTGGATTTCAGCCGCGATCCGTCCCCCGGTCGTGACATCGATCTATGACCGATTTTCTGCTGGATACGAATATCCCTTCGGAGATCATTCGTAGCCAACCTAAGATAGTCGACCCTTTCCCAATACCTCCAAACAGACCGGCAAACATGAAGACAGTGTGTCCGCGGACTGGAAAGAGTAACGAGGTAGAACTGCTTGCCACATAGCCAACACCTGCAATGATCAGCAGGACGCCCCTTGACAGTCGCGGTTAGTGCGGCGGCCGATTCCGGTTACGCCCCGGCGCGGGTTGGTGCGTGCCGCCTCTCTAGCGCGCCCGCTGCCCGGGCATGGAAAACGGTGAGCGTGAGCGGCCCTAAATGGGGCGCCGCATTTGCCCCTAGCACGTCCAACGGTGTATACCGGGAGGTGAGATGAAACGTGTTGTCCTGACGGCAATGTTCTTGGCATGGCTGCCGGTGTATGCCCAGCCCAAGCCGCCGGATAAACCGGTCACCGCGACGGCGGCGCGGGACGCCTCGGGCGGCACCATCCTCTTTCATAACAACTCCGGCCGTACCGTAACCGCGCTCGAGTATATCTATACGATGCGCAACCCCGACCTGACCGTGGTGTACGCCGCTACTGCCTATTACGACAGCGCCATCGACCCGCGGTCGCAGCCTCCCATTCAGCCCGGCCAGGAGGTCCGCGTGCCATACCGGATTCCCTTCGCCGGGGCCACTCCAATGGTGGGCGCCGAAGCCGGCCTGTTCTCCGACGGCACAACCTTCGGCGAACCTCACGTGGTGCTGACCATCCGCGAGCGCCGCGGCTACACCCTGGTCAGCTTTGGCAAATCCATCGCGGATCTCAACGAGGCGGCCAAGGATGGACTGTCGCGCCAGGAGCTGATCACCCTGTTCCAGAACTCCCTGATGACCGAGGCGTCCAGCGCGGGCGACAGCGAACTTGTTGCCTGCATCCAAACGGTGCGAAGCCAGGTGCTGGCGAATCTGATTTCCGCCAGGCGCCCCGATGGCACACCCCTGCCCGTACCCGAATTGATCCAATCTCAGATCGATGCGCTCAACCAACGGCGCGAACTTCTGCGCAACGCCATGTCGAAATAGACGCGGAAATCGCCCCGTTTTGGGCGATTCGCCCAAAATTTCGATAAAACAAAGGAGTTATCGCGGTTTTTGGGCGAAACGCCCAAAATTCGAATTGCGTTGCCCACGGCGACCGGTCATAATCTCCCAAAGAGAGGTTCGCCAATGCAACTTCGTAACGTGGTTCTAACCGGTATCGCAGCCGCGGCGCTGATGACTGCGGCCGACGCCGGTTATTTCGGAAAGTGGAAGCTCGACCCGGCTAAGAGCGATTTCGGCGACACCACTTTCACCATCGCACAAACTCCGTCGGGAGACATGCAGTACTCGCAAGATGGACAATCCTACACATTCAAGACCGACGGCAAAGATTCCCCCGCGATATTCGGTGGCACGGCCGCCTGGAAATCCATCGACGCCAACACCTGGGAAGTGACCAACAAGCTCAACGGCAAGTTACTGGGTACCGATACCTATAAGTTGTCGGCGGATGGCAAGAGCCTGACGGTCAACTCCAAAGGCCCCAAACCTAACGGCGGCGCCTTCGACAACACCACCACCTTCCAGCGCGTGTCCGGGACGCCGGGCATTGCCGGCAAGTGGAAGACCAAGAACTTCAAATCCAGTGCGCCCGGTGTTCTGGAATTGGCGGCCAACGGGGCGGATGGAATGACCTTCAACATCATCGACCAGAATGCCGTCTGCAATCTCAAGTTCGATGGCAACGACTATCCCGCGACCGGTCCCACCATGCCGCCGGGCGTCGCTTTGGCCGCCAAAAAGTCCGGGGCCAATGGGTTCGATATTACCGTGAAGATGGGCGGCAAAGCGCTCTACCAGACTTCCTATACCGTGTCGTCCGATGGCAAGACCCTCACCGAAAACGGCGCCTCCGTGGCTACGGGAGAGAAATACAAAGCCGTCTTCGACCGGCAATAAAGGAGCGAGACCGTGCGACCCGCGCCGATCCTGGTTTTCGCGCTCTGCGCCGTCGGCGCGGGCTCTCTTCCCGCGCAAATTCCCGAAATCTCTCCGAACCGTGTGATGGCGGATGAGTCCGCCACCATCCTTGTCCACGGATTGGACCCGAATGAACGCATCACCCTGCGTGCGGAACTGACCGATGGCGCGGGCCACGCCTGGGCGGCGCACGCCGAATTTGCCGCCGATTCGGGCGGCGCCGTCGACGTCTCCAAACAGGCTCCCGTAGCCGGCTCTTATAAGGATGTCTCCGCGCTGGGCCTCATCTGGTCCATGACGCCGGTGGAGAAGAACGTGGCGCTCTATCAGGCGCCACGCAGTCTCGGTCCCCAGATGGTCCGCTTCCACCTGCTGCGCAAAGGACAGGAAGTCTCCAGCGCGCAGTTGGAGCAGGTGACGGTCGCCGATGGAGTCGAGCGCATTCCCGTTCACGATGGCGCGCTGCGCGGCGTTTTCCTGGCTCCGGCGGCCCGGGAACGGCATCCTGGAGTGCTGGTAGTGAGCGGATCGAACGGCGGCGTCCCGTTGCGGCCCGCCGCCTGGCTGGCGTCCCACGGCTACGCGGCGTTGGCCCTGGCCTATTTTCACTATGAGGATCTGCCTGCGAAGTTGGAGAGCATCCCGCTCGAATACTTTCAGAGCGCGCTCGAGTGGATGAGCCAACGCCCCGAAGTGCTGCCGGACCGGTTGGCGGTTTCGGGTCAATCGCGCGGCGGGGAATTGGCTTTGCAATTAGGATCCATGTTTCCGGCCATTCGCGCCGTAGTGGCCTACGCGCCATCCAACACGCGCCGGCCGGCCTGTTGCGGCGGCAACTCCGTGCCGTATGCCTGGACTTGGCGCGGCCAGCCGCTGGCGTACCTCCCCATTGGCGCCGGCCTGCAATCGGAACTGGCGATGCGGGCGACTATCGAAGTGGAACGGACCCAGGGCCCGATCCTGATGGTCTCCGGCCAGGAGGACGGCGTCTGGCGATCGTCGACGATGGCGGACATGGTGGTATCGCGGCTCAAAGGGGCACACTTCCCTTATGAGGTCCTTACCCTCAAATACCCGCACGCCGGCCATTCCGCCGGACGCCCGGAGATCACGCCCGCATGGCACGAAGGCGTCCGGCAGCCGCTTTCCGGCCGCGAGATGGATCTTGGCGGAACGCCCAAGGGCGATGCCGAGTCGTCGCTCGATTCCATGCCCAAAGTTCTCGAGTTCCTGCGGAAGAGTCTGGCGGAACCGAAGTAGGGGTGTCCCGCGCGGAACCGCGCGCGTGAGCAAGCGGACCGAGCGAGGGAACGCGCAACCCTCACCGCGACTCCCGCGCGCGAATTCAGGCTCTTGATTCAAGAGTTGGACCTTTCTCCGCTCGGGCCGCTCGCTCACGCTCGCGGTTCCGTGCCGCGCGCCTTGATGATGACTGAAGGCGGAAGGCTGATGGCTTCTTACAGCGGTATCAGCGGGTGTGTTTCGGATCCGATCCAATATTGGCGGGTGGGAAACTGGTCGGGGGGAAGAGCCTGGAGGCGCGGGCGAAGCAGAAGCAGCACCTGATCGTTGCTGGTGGTCCGTGTTTTCGTGCGAGAGAAGGGGCCCAGGTAAGGGATCCCGGAGACGCCCGCCACTCCGGAAATGGTTTGGGCGTCGGAGACGCCGAGCAGGCCCGCCAGCACGGCCCACTCCCCCACCTTCGTGCGTGCGTTGGTTTTCACGGTCCGATTGTTGATAATCGGGATTCCGTCGTTGGTGTCTCCGCTGAGAATTTTGTACTCCGCGTCCACATCCATGGTGGCCTCTTCCACCCCGTGAAGCCGCACCGTCACCTTCAGGAGCAACCCCAGATCCTCGTAGGTGAAGGACGGCGGAGGAATATAGGCGCCAGGCCCGGAAAAGCTGGCGGGTCCGAAATAACCGGTGGTCGCGATCGGGTAGCGCTGGCCTACGTGGAGCGTCGCCGCCTGACCCTCCACGGAAGGCAACTGGGCTTCGTACAATACCTTCCCAAAACTGTCGGACATGGTGGCTACCAGTTGCGGCGTCAGGATTCCGAGACCGATCAACGTCTTGCCTCCGCCGAACGACAGCAACCCGGAAATGTTGGTTGGCACAGTGACCTGGTTCTGGAGAAAGGTGGTGAGGGGGGTGAGCGAGAACAGGTTGGGGAACTCGATGCCGTATTCCACCATGTCGTTCACGTTGACTTCAATCAGCCGCATATCCACCACCACCTGTCCGCGCATGTGCAGCAGGTCCTGCAGCATGGCGCGCGCGGGCAGAACTTTGGAAATGCGGTCCCGGATAATGACGGTGTTCGTTTGCGAATCGAAGGAGACTTTCTCAAGAGCCATCGCCTGTTGCACCGCCGTGACCATGGCATTGAAATCCTGCGGCGTCATCGCGGTGGGCAGGTGGATGGAAACCGCCGCCCTGGGTTCCACGTCGGCGCGCTTCGGCGGCGTGTCGTTGACCACCAGAAGCATCTTGCTGGTAATGGGAACGGCGAACGACGTGGTAGCGGCCTGCAGCGCATAGAGCGCCTCGCGGTAGTTCATTCCGCTCACTTGGAAGCGGAGCGGGCCGACGGGTTTGTAGTCGCTGTCGAAAACACAGCCGAGTCCGAAGGTTTTGGCGACTTCCTCGAAGAGTTTCTTGGAATCGCCATTCAGGTCGAAATCGCGAAGGAACGTCTCGGCCTTCAGTTCGGTGGGAGGCAGCGGCTCGCGGGCGGCAGCGCGGTCCTGGAAAGTGGCTGCCGGAATGGCCGGACTGGCATCTTCGGAAACCAGCGGGAGGTCCGTATTGAATCGCGGGGGTGCGGATTCGAGCAAGGCGCGAAAGCGGACGTACTGGCTGCGCTCCCGGTATGTCCGGTTCCCGGGTTCGAGCGCGGCTGCCTGCGAGTACAACAGGTACGCTTGGGACAGATGGCCGGCCTTTTCGGCGTCGCGGCCCTTTTCGTAAAGATCGAATGCAGAAGGTCGATCGGCTGCCAGACCACAGGCCAGGATAATCAGATATAGTACTGGGGCCAAGCTCCGCATATAGTGTAGACGCCGCCGCGGACCGCTCCGTGCAGGCCACTTTGCGGTGAATCGGGCCTGTGAGAATCTGGAGTAGGAGACGGAATGAAGGCCACTCTGATGCACGACCCCATGGCGCTGGCGCGGCCGGTCCTTATTTTTGCCGGCGTGTTCCTGGGGGGCTGGCTGGCGCGATGGCTGCTGCTCCGCGCGTTGCGCGCCTGGACGTCGCGGACCGGCAGCCGTCCCGGCCTGATTCTGACCGAAGCCCTGCGCGGCCCCCTGCTCATCTGGTCTCTCATTCTGGCAGTCCACGAAGCCGTACAGCTTTCCACCCTGCCCTCTTCGGCCACAAAGGAAGGGGCGCGCCTGGCGCTGGTTTTGTGGATCGTTTCCCTCACCTTGATGGTCATGCGGATGGCGGGAAACCTGGTGCGGTACTACGGGGGACAGGCGCCGGGCGCACTGCCGGTCACCACGCTGTCGCGGAATCTGGCGCAACTGGCGGTATTCCTGCTGGGAGTGGTGTGGCTGCTGGCGGCGTTCCAGGTGGACATCCGGCCGATGCTGACCGCCTTGGGCGTGGGCGGCCTGGCGGTCGCGCTGGCTTTGCAGGATACGTTGTCGAATCTCTTTTCGGGATTCTACGTGGCCGTCGCCGGGCAGGTCCGGCTGGGGGACTACATCAAGCTCAACACCGGTGAGGCGGGGTATGTCACGGATATCGGATGGCGCAGCACCACCATCCGCGAACTGGCCAACAACCTGATCATCGTCCCCAATTCCAAACTGTCGCAGGCCATCGTCACCAATTACCATCTGCCGGACAGGCGCTTCAGCACTTCGCTCCAAGTGTCCGTGGCCTACGATTCCGACCCCGAACAAGTGGAACGGGTCCTGATGGACATCGCCCAAAAAGCGGTGGGCGAAATCCAAGGCTTATTGGGCGATCCGGCGCCGGGGGTCAGCCTCGATCCGGGCTTTGGCGATTTCTCGCTGGGCTTCACGCTCGGTTTTCAGGTGGCGGAGTTTGCCGACCAATACGGGGTGCGGCAGGAACTGCGCAAACGAATCCTGCGCCGCTTCCGCGAGGAAGGGATTCAAATTCCGTTTCCAACGCGAACAATTTACATCCCCGAAGGCGCCGCGATTCGGGAGAAACCCTGAGCCGCGCGGCCGGTTGTCCGATCTCTCACTCTGCTCCTTTCTCCCGATTGCCGCCGAACCAGGAAAGTGTTATAGTGAATCCGCGTTTGATAGCTTCCGCGAATCCGGCTGAGCATGAACTGAGCGTTGTGCCGCTTATAACTTCCTCCCGATGAGCTCGCTTTCAAATTATTGGAGAACTTAGTGAAAAACATCTTCGTTGGCAATCTGGATTTCAATGCAAGCGAAGAGGCCGTCCGCGGACTCTTCGAGCAATACGGACAAGTGAACAGCGCCAGAATCATGACGGACCGCGAAACGGGACGCTCACGAGGATTCGCATTCGTGGAAATGGAAAACGAGGCGGAAGCGGATCGTGCGATCCAAGCGCTGAATGGCTACACGTTGGACGGACGCGCGCTTAACGTCAATGAAGCCCGGCCCAAACCGGACCGTGGGTTTGGCGGCGGTGGCCGTGGCGGCGGGTTCGGCGGCGGTGGCGGCGGCCGTCCGGGTGGTGGCGGCGGCGGCGGTGGCGGACGCCGGCCGGGCGGTGGCGGTGGTGGTGGCGGCGGCGGACGTCGCGAACCTCGCTGGTAAGTTTCCGGCTGGTAAGTTTCCGGCTGGTAAGTTTCTGGCTGGTAAGTTTTCTGAAAGGTCGGGCCCGGAGGGTTCTGGGCCCGGCGCTGCTACACTCCGCGGGTTCCGTTTTCCAGGAACGCCCGTAGCCGGTGGCTGCGGCTGGGGTGGCGCAGCTTGCGCAGAGCCTTAGCCTCTATTTGGCGGATTCGTTCGCGCGTCACCGCGAAGTTTTGTCCCACCTCTTCGAGGGTGTGCTCACTGCCATCCTCGAGCCCAAACCGCATTTTGATGATCTTTTCCTCGCGCGGCGTCAGCGTCTTGAGCACCTGCGCGGTCTGCTCCCGCAGATTCAGGTTGATGACGGCATCGGACGGCGAAATCCCGTTGTGATCGACGATGAAATCGCCCAGGTGCGACTCTTCCTCTTCTCCAATGGGAGTTTCGAGCGAGATCGGCTCCTGCGCCACGCGCAGCACCTTGCGCACTTTCGAGACGGGCAACTGCAGCCGCTTGGCCAATTCCTCGTTGGTGGGTTCGCGGCCGAGTTCCTGGACCATCTGGCGCGACGTCCGGATCAGCTTGTTGATGGTCTCGATCATGTGGACCGGGATACGGATGGTCCGCGCCTGGTCGGCGATCGCGCGAGTGATGGCCTGGCGAACCCACCACGTGGCATAGGTGGAAAACTTGTACCCGCGGCGGTACTCGAACTTGTCGACGGCCTTCATCAGGCCGATGTTGCCTTCCTGGATCAGGTCGAGGAATTGCAAGCCGCGGTTGGTGTACCGCTTGGCAATGCTGACCACCAGGCGAAGGTTGGCCTCGATCAGTTCCTTCTTGGCGGCCTCCGCCTCGAAATGCGACTCGGTGATGATTTCAAGAGTGCGGCGCAATTCCGCGGCGGATGCGCCGAACTGCTCTTCCATCTGCTGGAGACGTTGCGCGCAACTGCGCTGCTCCTTGCGAAGATCCTTGATGCCTTCGGCGCGCGCCCCCGGCCAGGTTTCGATCTTGCGCTGCACCCGCGCGATATCGTTTTCGACCGGCTTCAGTTCCTCCACCGCGGACCGGATCTTGTCGATGAGGTGGCGGATGACGGGACTCTGGAAGCGGATGGTGCGCACCAGGCGCGAGGTCTTCACCACCAGGCGGCCCAATTCCCACAACTGCCGGCGGTAGAGCTTGGGCTTCATGCCCCGCGGAATGGCCAGCAGTTTCTGGCGGCATTGCAGAATTTTTTTGTAGTGCCGGGAAATATCTTCCACCACCTGGAAGAACTCCTGGCGCTTTTCCTCCACCAGTTCATCGGTGAGAATGGGGTCGGCGATCTGAACGATATCGCGCGCCGAGAGAAGGTCGCGGGCCATTTCGTCGGCCACCGCCAGGATTTCCTGAATCACCAGCGGAGCGCGCGTGAGCGATTTCAGAACGGTGTTCTGGCCGCGCTCGATGCGGCGGGCGATTTCCACTTCGCCCTCCCGCGTAAGCAGCGGCACGGTGCCCATTTCGCGCAGGTACATGCGCACCGGGTCGTTGATCTTTTCGGCACCTAGACCGGCGGGCAATTCCAGGTCGAGGGGTTCTTCGCCTTCTTCGAGTTTCTTTTCGAAATCCTTGGGCTCTTCGAGAATCTCGATGCCCGCGACGTCCAGCCCGGCCAGGACATCGTCGAGCTCAACTCCGCCGTTGATGTCGCCGGGCAGAACTTCGCTCACCTCGTCGTACAAGACGTAGCCTTTATCCTTGCCCATCTGTACGAGCCGTTCGAGCCCGTTGAATTTATCGTCAAGCGCCACTGAAGCCCCGTACTCCCTGTGGAAAATAATCTGAATCATTGTACAACACGGCGCGAACGCAAATCGGACCGGAAAGGATCATCGCGCACCTCTCGCTTTTCGCTCCAGGTCTTGCAACTCCGCGGTCAAGCGGAGGGCGTCGTCCCACTTGCCGCCACGCTCCAATTCCTTAATGCGCTGCTTGATCTGTTTGCGCCGATCTTCGGTTTCCCCGCGCCGCAGGCTGGCGATGGCCGCCGTCACTTCTTCGTGCGAAGCGGCCGAATCCTCGCGCAATACGGCCTCGGCCAGCAACTGCCGGTCGGCATCCTCGAGACGGGCGTTGACCAGATCGAAACTGAGGCCGGAGTCCGGCGCGGCCGCATGCTGCGCAAAAATAGCCTGAAATACGCGGCTCGACGCGAGGCGGCTCAGCGAATCGATGGACTTCAGCTCTTCGACCACCGCGGCGGAATTCGCGGAATCCAGAAACAGCGTCCGAAGCACCATTCGTTCATCGGGACGCAACACCACCTTGAGACGATTGAGCGGCTTATCCTGACGGGTAGTCACGGACTTGCGGAAGGCGTCCAACACCATCCCGCGATCCACGCCGATGTAGGCGGCTACATCGTCGGCGATTCTCGTGCGCTCCAGCGGATCGGTAATCTGCTGAACGGCCGGCAGCAACGTTTGCAGCACTCCCACGACTCCCTCCTGCGTGTGGACATCATACTTGTTTCGGGCGCGGTCTGCCAGCCAGTAGAAATACCCTTTGGCGCCATCCAGCCTCGCCTGGTATTCCACGGAGCCGCGATCGCGGCAGTATTCGTCGGGATCGAGACCGCCATCCAGTTCCACGATGCGGGTGTGCATGCCCTCCTGCAACAACATATCGATGTGCTTCTCGGCGGCCTTGGACCCGGCGGCGTCCGGATCGAAGTTCACGAAAATCCGCTTCGTATGGCGCTTCAAGGCCTGCACGTGCTGCACGGTAAACGACGTGCCGCAGGTTGCCACCACTCCGGCGAAGCCGGCCGCGGAGACGCCGATGGCGTCCATATAGCCTTCTACCAGGATGACCCGGTCCTCCTTGCGGATCGCATCCTTGGCGCGATGCAAATTGTAGAGCACAGCGCTCTTCTTATATATCGGCGTTTCCGGCGAATTCAGATACTTAATTTTGTCGTCGTCGGCCAGGGCGCGCCCGCCAAAACCGATAATTTTGCCCGATTCGTTATGGATGGGGAACATCAGGCGGTTACGGAAAGTGTCGTACAGGCTGCCGTCCTGGCTCCGGCGCGCGAGTCCCGCTTCTTCGATCTGCGAGGCGCTGAATTCGCGCTTTTCGAAGAGGCGCAGCAGAGCGCGGCCGCTCCGGTCGGAATAGCCCAGGCCGAAGCGTTCCATAGTTTCGGGCGCGAGGCCCCGGCGCGCCATGTAGTTGCGAGCCGTCTCGCCCGCCGGACCCTGCAGGTTGTCGCGGAAATTCTCCTGCGCCAGTTCATGCAGTTGAAACAGCGCGCCGCGCCTGCGCGAATCGTCGTCGGCGTATTGTGAGCGCTTGGGCATGGGGATGCCGTACCGCTCCGCCAGGAGTTTGAGGGCCTCGAAAAAACTGAGCCCCTGGGTCTTCATCACGAAATTGAAGACGTCGCCGGCCTCCCCGCAGGAAAAACACTTGTAGATCTGTAGCGTAAGGTGCACCGTGAACGATGGCGATTTTTCGGTATGAAACGGGCACAGGCCCATGAAGCGATGCGTGCCGCTTTTGCGCAGACGCACCAGTTCCCCCACCACGTCCTCTATGCGCACCGAAGACTTAACCTGCTCGGCGAAATCCATGAGACCCTTTCCGACATTATCCCGCACCGATGCCATCTCCTATCGGTAACACCGGCGGCCTAACCTACGATATATTGATCCCGGCGGCGGCACGGACGCTACACTCGAAGGCGTGCATCCGTCTACGGTCCTGCAGGAACTGAGCCCGTACGCGCGAGTGACGACGGCCATTGTGCCGTTCGTTGCAGCCATTGGATTGCGCCTGATTTTCGGGAAGAACAAGGTGACCCGCCTGCTGCTATCCGTCAGCACAACGTGGTTCGCCATCAACGTCCTGATGGCCCCGTATTCGATCGGGATGCGGGAAGACCTTTCCCATATTCGGTCTATGTTCCGGTAGGCCATCGGACGCTCCTTCATGGCCGCGGCTCTGAACTGGCCCGAACTGGAAGCGCGGGACTCGCGGAATCCGCTACAATAACAATGATGAAGGAGGCCTTATGGATCCGGTGTTGACAGCCGGTCCTCTGAACCTGGGCTTTCCCGAGATCGTCGTCATCGCCGCTGTTGCGGTGCTTCTATTTGGCGGCAAGAAGATCGGCGATCTTGGCAAAGGTTTGGGCGAAGGGATCCGCAACTTCAAGACAGCAATGAAGGACGAAGAGAAAAAGGACGACAAGTCCAGTGAAGAAAAGGTCGAAGTGAAGAAGTAATAAGGCTTCCGGAACAGCCCGCACGGTGGGCCCGTTCATTCGGCTTCCGCTATAAAGCAAAACCCCGCGAACCCTGGTGAGTTCGCGGGGTTTTGCTGCGTAAAGCCGGCTTCGTTCCGGCTTATTTCTTCTTCGGCGGAACGATCGCGTCCTTGGCAGCCTTGGCCACCCGGAACTTGACGACCTTCTTGGCCGGGATCTTGATGGTTTCGCCGGTCGCCGGATTGCGTCCCGTACGCGCCTTGCGATCGACGCGCACTAGACGGCCAATACCGGGCAGCACGAACATTCCGTTCTTCTTTACTTCCGTGATCGCCATGCTGGCAAGACCATCGAGAAAAGCGCGCGATGTCTTGTTATTGACTTCGCAGCTCTCCGCCAGTGCGCGGACCAGTTGCGTCTGGGTCATTCTCTGATTCGCCATTCATTCTCCTTTTTGATTTTTTCCGTTCAATCCATCGAACAACAGTAAAGGCCCGGACGATTGTCGAATCGTGGGCCTTGATCGCTTTCAATCATACGGGAACGTTTTGGCGATGTAAAGAGAATTGAGCGTAAAATAAGGGGTTTTTGGGGGTTTTCTCGAATCGGAACCCGTGGAAGGGCCATTCTACGGGGTTTTCGCGAACCCCAGCGGCTTGCCGAGGCGCAGAACCCCGTCCCGAAAGGCCCCCGCCGCCTTGTTTTTCAAGGTGCGGAAACGAACGCTGCGGCCGCCGGCCGGTTCCAATACCAGCCGCACCGAGGCGTACAACTTGAGCGGAGGCCCACCCGCGCTGGTCTCCGTTTCTCCCGCCGGCCGGTCCATGCGGCGGCGCGTCTGGTTCAGAAATAAGATAGCCGTATCGGATTTGGTTACCGCACGAGCCAGCGGCTTCAGGCCCGAAGCCAGCACCCGGCTGTGCAGGCCCGCGCCACCGTCCACTCCAGCCTCCAGTTCGAACCGCGGCGCCAGAGCGGCCGCGGAATCGATCACCACGGCGTCCAGGGCGCCGGACAACACCAACTGGCGGGTCATCTCCAGGGCCTCCTCCGCGGATTCCGGACGCATCAGCGGAATTTGATCGAGGTCCACTCCCAGAGCGGCAGCGTAGGCTGCGTCGAAGGTATGATCGGCATCGATCCATGCCGCCGCCATCGCGGAGCCTTGCAGATGGGCCACCCATTGGAGCGCCAGCGTCGTCTTACCGATGGAGGAAGGGCCGAACACTTCCGTCATGGCGCCGCGCGGAAAGCCGCCGATACCGAGAGCTTCGTCGAGTGCGGGAAATCCCGTGGCGATGGCCGGTTTGCCGTGCTGCCGGGCAAATTCCAGGCGGGCGAGTTTCGTGCCGATCACGCGCCGTCGGTGGTCTTCCGCCTGTTGCCTGGCATCCGTCATGGCGTTGTGGGGCAGGTTGGCGGCCAAGGCAAACAGCGTCGGCCAACCGTACCCGCCGCGCAAGTCCGGGCTCCCTTGCGGACGCGGTTCCGTGCCGGAATTGCCGCGCAACTTCCGGCGCACGCGCGGGACTGCCGCACCAGATCCTTACCGCCTGGCGGCTGCCGGTTTGGCGGAGGGCGCATCGGGCACGGCCGCAGCCGCGAGGGCGGGCTCCGACTTCACCAATCCCAGCAGTTTGCGCAGGTCCGTGTCGATGGTCTGCCGGATGTCGGGATTGTCCTTCATGAACTGGCGGGCGTTTTCGCGCCCCTGGCCGATGCGCTCGCCCTTGTAACTGAACCAGGATCCGCTCTTTTCGATCATGTTCTGCGCCACGCCGAGGTCGAGCAGGTCGCCCTCTTTCGAGACGCCCTCGCCATAGATGATGTCGAACTCGGCTTCGCGGAACGGCGAGGCCACCTTATTCTTCACCACCTTGACCTTAGTGCGATTGCCGACCACCGCCTCGCCATCCTTGATAGCGGCGATGCGACGGATGTCCAGCCGGACGGAGGAGTAAAACTTGAGCGCGCGCCCGCCGGTGGTGGTTTCGGGATTGCCGAACATGACGCCGATCTTCTCACGAATCTGGTTGATGAAAACCAGGCAAGTGTGCGACTTCGATACCACGCCGGTCAGCTTGCGCAGGGCCTGGGACATCAGCCGCGCCTGCAGGCCCATATGGCTGTCGCCCATCTCGCCGTCCAGTTCGGCCTTGGGCACCAGGGCGGCCACGGAGTCCACGATCAGGACGTCGATCTGGCCGGAGGCGATCAGCGCGCCGGTGATTTCGAGCGCCTGCTCGCCATAGTCGGGCTGCGATACCAGCAGGTTGTCGATATCCACGCCCAACTTCTTCGCGTATGCCGGATCGAGCGCGTGCTCCACGTCGATAAACGCCGCCATGCCGCCCGTCTTCTGGGCCTCGGCGACCACCTGCAACGCGATGGTGGTCTTACCGGAAGATTCCGGTCCGAAGATTTCGATGACGCGTCCGCGGGGCAGACCACCCACACCCAAGGCGTTGTCCAGCGAAATCGAACCCGTCGAAATCACGGAGACCGGAACAATGGCGTCCTTCGAGCCGAGACGCAGGATCGAACCCTTTCCGAACTGTTTCTCAATCTGGCTTAGAGCCTGCTCTAAGGCGCGCGAACGCTCACGTTCATCCATGTGGAATGGCACTCCTGGTAAGAAATTGGTGAAGTTTCATTGTACCAGTGGTGGCTCCGGATAATGTGTCTCGGGTATTTGTGGGTGAGGGTCTGCGCTTGTCTACAACAGACGGAAGTTCAATCCCAAGCGCAAGCTGTGCGTCCTGAGGCAGGACTTCGTGCAGCAAAGCCACCGCAGATTGTAGTCCTTCTATTCCCCATGGCGCGCCGGGCAATGGCTAGAACCTCTGGCTATAATTAAGGCCGTAAGGACGTTTCCATTGTCGAAGCCAAAAACCGGCTTCCCGAACTCATCCGCGCGATTGAGGATGGCGAAACGGTGGAAATAACCCGTCACGGGAAACCCGTCGCCCAACTCGCCCCGCCGCCTCCGGAACGCCGGCAGGTCCGCCTCGGCGGCATCCGGGACCGGATCGAACTGCTGCCCGGCTGGGATGCGCCCATCGATCCCGATCGCTTACTGGATGGCGATCTGTGAGCGGATATCTCCTCGATACCAACGCCGCGCTGATTGCCTTGTCCGATCCCGGCAGGCTCCCGCCCGCGGTGCGCACGGCGCTGCTGGCCGGCCCTAACGTCCTCAGCGTGGTTTCCTGCTGGGAAGCCGCTCGCCCTGCGCCCGAGGCACGTGGCCGAAGTTTACATTCTGCCGCCGCTCCACAAAGATCCGTTCGATCGGGTCCTGATCGCGCAAGCCATGGCGGAAGAACTGGAACTGGTGACCACCGATGGTGAGCTTCCGCGCGACGCTTCGGCGCGTCTGCGGGTAGTCTCATGACCATTCCCGTTACATCCGAGGCTCGACGCTCCGCGTTTTATAATCTCTAACAGAGGTTCTTCATGCTTTCCCGTGCTGCTGCCGTACTGCTGGCCGGTTGCCTGGTCCTGATCCTGGCGGCGCCTGTCGACAAGACCGTGGCGTCCGCCACCGGCGAAAATGACGACGTGGTCGTAACCATGACCCTCCATCTGGACCCCGCCGACGTCAAGGGAATGGTGGATTCCGACCTGGGAGGCCATTTCGTGCTGGCGGAGGTGAAGGTTACGCCCAAGTACGGCAAGGAAGTGACGGTGTCGCGGGACGACTTCGTCCTCATGGACACGGACCACAACGACCGCAGCAAGCCATTCGCCGCCAACCAGATCGTAGGCCCGGCGCTGGTGATTCAGCGGGGGCCGGACGACGACGACACGACGAAGAAAAAATCGAAGCCGCGGTTCACCGGGCCGATCATGACCAGTCCCGGCGTCCAGATCAAACCGGACCTGGGCGACCCTTCGAAAGTCAAAGTGCATGAAGATGGCGCGGACAACGACACTCCGCTGGAAAAGGCTCTGGCCGCCAAAATGCTCCCCGAAGGGAAGACCGGCAAGCCCGCGGAAGGACTGCTCTTCTTCGCGATCGAGAAGCCCAAGATGAAGGATCTGCAATTGACCTACGGCGTCAAGGAATACCGCATTACGTTGCGGTTCCGGTAGGGTAAGCTGAAGCCATGAGGATCCTGGTGGTCGAGGACGAAAAGCGAATCGCCGACTTCCTATGCCGGGGATTGCAGGGAGCCGGCTACGCGGTGGACGCCGCACCCACCGGCGCCATCGCCATCGACCACATTCACTCCACCGATTACGATCTGGTCATCCTGGACCTGATGCTGCCCGACATGGACGGACTCCAGGTGCTGGAGAAAATTCGCAATCGCAAGGTGGGGCCGCCGGTGCTCATTCTGAGCGCGCGCGGGGCCCTGGACGACCGCGTCAAGGGCCTCGAACAGGGCGCCGACGACTACCTGGTGAAGCCCTTCGCTTTCGTGGAACTGCTGGCCCGCGTGCGCGCCCTGCTGCGCCGCGGGCAGCCGGCTCCCGAGCGGCTGCAGGTGGACGACCTGACGCTCGATTGCGTCCGCCGTAAAGTATCGCGCGGAACCGAAACCATCGAGCTGGCTCCCAAGGAGTTCGGGATTCTCGAGTACATGATGCGCAACCGCGGGCGCCCGCTCAGCCGCACCATGATCGTGGAGCACGTTTGGGATATGGATTACGACGGCCTCACCAACATCGTGGACGTCTACATCCGGCACCTGCGCAGCAAGATCGACGACCGCTTCCCGCAGAAGCTCATCCAGACCGTGCGTGGAATCGGCTACCTGATTGAAGCGCCCGACAAACCCGCCGGCGACGGAGCCGAACGGCAATCGTGATGATAAAGATCCGCAAACGCGATATTCGGCGGCTGGCGCGCAGCCTGCGTTTCCGGCTGATGCTGAGTTACGCGCTGCTGTTCCTGATCATGCTGACGGGCGCGGCGGTGGTTTTCCGGGCACAGCTCGCCAGTCAATTGAAGAGCAGTGCGGAATACACGCTGGACGAACAGTGGGCCGCCATCAAAGGCGCGTATCTGCGAATTGAGCCCAATCCCGAACTGGACAACAAGTACGCAGCCAACTGGTATTACGACGCGGACGACCCCGACGAGACCACCATGGTCCTCGATCTCAAGAAGGTGCTCCTGGTCGCCGACGAGAACGGCAACGCCATCCCCGATGCGGAGACCCACGTGCCGCAGGTATCCACCAACTACCTCGACCTGGGACGCGAAAGTCCCTCGGAGATCCGGAAGTATGTCGCAACCAGCCGCAAGCAGGCAAAGCCGCAACCTCTCTGGACCCCGCGCTGGAGTTCCAAGGGCGAACCCTTTTTGCTTCGATCCGGTCTTGTGTGGGACGAAAAGCATCGAGTGCCCTTCTATGTCTCGATCGGTGGGTCCCTGGCGAAGGACCAGAAGACCCTCGCGGATTACACGTGGGAGGCGTTTGTCATCGTCGTCCCGGCCGCGCTGATTCTGGCGTCGTTTCTGGGTTGGATCATGGCCGGCCGCGCGCTCACGCCCGTGCGCGAGGTGGCGCAGGCGGCGCAACGCGTTTCCGGCTCGAACCTCAGCCTGCGTATCCCCACCCGCGAGGCGGGCGACGAGCTGGACTACCTGATCCTGACGTTCAACCGGATGACCGAGCGCCTGGAAGCCTCCTTCCAGCAGATGAAGCAGTTTTCCACCGACGTCTCGCACGAGCTGCGGACGCCCATCACCGCCATTCGCGGCCAGTTGGAAGTGGCCCTGTTTACGGCCAAGACCACGGATCAATATCGCGAAGCCATGTTCAACGCGCTGCAGGACATCGACCGGTTGTCGCAGATCGTGCGCGCGCTGCTGTTGCTGTCACAGGCCGAATCCGGCCAGCTCGTCCTGCAGAAGGCGCGGCTCGACCTGGGCGACCTGGTCCGCGATTTGGTGGACCAGTTCCAAATTCCGGCCGAAGCGGCGGGCGTCCACCTGACGTCCGCAATCGAGCCCGATTGTTCCGTGCCGGCGGACCGTGTACAGATCGAACGCATGGTCACCAACCTGCTTTCCAACGCCTTCAAGTTCACGCCCGAAGGCGGCGAGGTGCGGGTGAGCGTCCATCGGGATGACGACCATGTGGAGATTGTGGTGGAGGACACCGGCTGCGGCATCCCGCCGGAGCATCTGCCGCATATCTTCGACCGGTTCTACCGCGTCACGGGATCGGGCACGGCTCCCACTCCGGAACAGGGTTTGGGGTTGGGACTGAGCTTCGTGGCCTGGATCGCCAAGGCTCACGCGGGCACAGTGGAAGTGGACAGCACGCCCCGCAAGGGAACCCGGTTCGCGATCAAACTGCCGGCCGAACCTCTGGAAACAGGCGCCCTGGAACTCGCCAGGCAGCCGGTCGTGTCGTGAGAAGTCGTGTCATGAGAGTTGTGTCGTGAGAACGCCAGCGATTCTGTGCATGCTGGCGTGCGGCTTGGCGATCGCGATGTGGCTGCGTCTGCCGGCCGCCCTGGAGGGCGCCGGACTCGCGCCGGGAATCGGCCTGGTGGCCGGATCGCTCCTATCCGGATTTCTAGTCGACCGCCGCCATCACAAGGCGGCATTGACTGCGGGACTGGCGTTGCTCAGCGTGGCCTTATGGTGCGCGGCGGCCGTTCCGCCCTCGCACCTATGGATGCGGCTCTGTTCGGGAACTTTGGGATTGGGCGGCGGAATGGCTCTTCTGGCGGCCGACGCGCTGATCGCGGCGGCAACCTCGCGGAGCCGTGCGGCCGCGCTCAATTTATTGCACCTGATGTTCCCGGTGGGAGTCCTGGTCAACCCGCCTCTCTCGGCCGAACCTCTGGCGCTGGCGGCTGCCGCCACGGCGACGCTGGCGTTGGCCTTCGCCGCGTGGACTCCGATGGCGCTCCCCGCACCCGCGCCACGGGAAGGCGGCACGGCGCCCGTCCCACTTCTGGCGCTGCTGCTGTTCCTGTACGCGATCTGCGAAGCGGGCACGTGGATCTGGCTGGCCCGGTACATGGATGCCGCGAGAGTATTGGATCGCGCGACCGCATGGCTGGTTCTGTCCTACAGTTTGCCGCTGGGGCTGATCGTGGGACGCATCGGAGTCTCGCGCATCCTGGTCAACGTCGCGCCGCTCCCGGTTGCCCGGATTGCGTCGTTCGCCCTGGCGTTCACCACGGCACTGATGTTGCTGGCGCGGAGTCCTTCGGCGTCCTGGATCGGGGGCTTCTCGGTGGGTGTCGCCATGGCGGCGATTTTGCCTACCACGCTCGCCATGTCGTGGGACGCATTGCCCCGCCTGCCGGCCACCGGCATGGCGATAGTCCTCGCCGGTGGCTGGATCGGCCTCGCCGCCAGTTCGCCGCTGATTGCCGGCATCGCCGACCGCTCCAGCCTGCCCGTCGCGATGCTGGTGCTGCCGGTGGTTTCGTTGGCGATGGGGGCGCTCACCATAGCCGCAAGAAGGTGACGCGGGTGTGGGCAGGTTTGGCCAGAATCTTAGTCTCGCCTTAGCCAGTGGTGGTTCGCCCCGGCGCCCTTCGGCCAGTACGATTCCGCCATCTCCTCGAACTCCCGCGGCTGCACCAAACGAAAGCGCAGTTGCAGGCTCGAGAGACTGGCCAGATCGCGGGTCATCTCTTCGGACGGGACGTCGGCCGTCGCCAGGTGGAGTTGGCCCAGGTCGACACGATAAGGCATCACGCGCCAGCGGCGCATCGCCGTGGCCGGAAGGGTGCGGGTAGCCAGGCGGTTCACTTCTTCCCGCGCGGGCGCGCCCAAGGGAAGGCCGGCCTGGATGCTCAGCGCCCGGTACAGATCCTTTTCGGAGAGCTGGCGCAGGTGCAATAGATGCTCACCCAGACGCACGCCCTCCGGTTGGCTGGCCAAGGCTTGGGCCAACACATCCGGCTCCAGCGCGTGCAGGCGCGCCAGCACCTCGCCCACCTTGGGGCGGCCGAACTCGGCTGCCCGATGCGCGGGGTAGGCGTGCTGCGTCTTGCGCCACGCCAGCGCATGGCCGTGCAGACGGGCGCCCGCGAACTGGCGCAAAGCGGCGTAGGTGGCGGCGTAGTTCACCACGTTGCCCCACATCATGCGGATCGGCACCGCCGCGGCGAATCGCCAGCCGTACACGCGGGCGCTGAAGAAAGCGCGCAAGCCCATCTGAAACAGCGAAATGAGAAACGTCCCGGCGCACAGTACCGGCAGCCAGGCGGGGGACGGCATGCCGGACCGCCATCGCACCAGGCCATGCACAAACGTGAGAGCGGCAAACGGCGTCACCAGGTTCCCCACCAGGCCTTTACGGTCGCGCCAGAACCAGTAGATCTGCGGCCAGGGCGCGCGCCATCCGTGCCGCTGCCATCCCTGCAGCGCGATGCCCGCTACCCACCGGCTCCGCTGACGCACGGCTGAACGATAAGTCTGCGGGAAGTATTCGCGGGTGGCCACCGGACCCGCCGCGCCCCGGCGCAGGGGCACGAAGAGCTGCCGGCAGCCCAGCGAGTACAGGGCGAAGCCGGTTTCATAGTCCTCGGTGAGACATTCCGGGTCGAAGATACGCCCCCCGCGCATCTCCTTCAGACGCTCCAAGGCATCGCGTCCAAAGCCCGTCCCCACTCCGTTCGATGGCAGAAATCCGCCCAGGCTTTGCCGCGCCGGAATATCCTTCTGCTGAAACTCGGCGAACTCATCGCAATACAGTCCGTGGGTGAACTTCCGCAGTCCCGTCGGCAGCGCCAGCACGGGAATCTGCACCATGTCATAGTCGCGGGAAAACCAGTTCACCAGCCGCAGCGATTCCGCATGGATGACATCCTCCGCGTCATGCATCATGACGATTTCGAACCGCACCCCGTGCGCCGCCTCGTACTGCCGCATGCCGCGGTAGATCCAGTTCAGGCAGTCGCCCTTGGATGTCGGCCCGTTGTGCGGGCAGCGGGACACATGGACCTGCTTGTGCCGGCCCGCCGCGCCTTCCACGGCGCGCACGGTCAACTCATCGTTGGGATAGACGCCGGCGAAGATGTGGTAATTGCGATAGCGGATGGCAGCCACGTTGCGGTCGAGCATCTGCCCGATCACCGCATGCTCATGCCAGAGCGGTACGAAGATGGCGACGGGGCGCTCGGCGGCGCTGTCCAGGGCGGCTTCGAGCGGCCAGGGAAACGGCTTGGGCGCGGTCGCTATCCGCACCAGGGCAATGAACAGGTCGTCCATCCCGCTTAATAGGATCCACACCGCCAGCGGCGCTAAACAGCTTACAGCCCAGTGGTCAAGCCACACGATTAGAGAGTCCCCAAGGATATTTGCAACGTGAGATAGTGGGGTTTAGGACTGAACTGTCTCAAACAAAATCCCGGTCCGCCAGGGTAATCTTGGTGTAGACCACCTCAAAGCCGCGGCGCTCGTAGTTTCGCTGCGAACCGCTGCCCGGCAACGTACTGGCCGTCGCCAGATCGCATCCGCGGGCGATGGCTTCATTGAGACGCGCGGCGATCAGTTCGCGGTGGAATCCGGCGCGGCGGAATCGCGCCACGGTGGCGTCCGCGAACAACGTGGCCAGTCCGTCGTGAAACGCCGCCGCCGCGCCGCCCGACGGTTCGCCGGTCTCCGCCGCCGCCACGTAGCAATGCGAGATGTGCGAAGCGAAAATGGCGCGGCCGATGTCCATTTCCTCGTTGGTAAGCGCCGCCTGCTCGAAGAAGCCTTCGCCCAGCGTGTGGGACCACAGTTCGCCATCTTCCGCCGTGGCGCGCCGCACGCGCGGCGTGAGAACGATTTCCGTTCCCGCCAGCCGCTTCACCAGCACATTGTTGAACTCCGTAATTCGATACCCGCGCCGGCCCAGCGCCCCGAACAAACCCGGGTCGGCCAAAGGGCAGAGCTCCATGGACACCGCTGCCCCGCGGCTTCGAAAGAAACACTCGATGGTTTCAATCTCGGCTTCCCGCACCGGCCCGTAAAGCCCGATCCCCACGGCGTGGGACAAGGGCGATCCGGCCCCGGCGAAAACCGCGCACCCGCCCGCCACCTCCAGAAGCGGCGTCTCGGTCCTGGTGAAAGCGCGCGCATTCGCCGTTTCGGCCGCTTCCAGCCGGCGAGCCAACGGCAGGTCGGCGAAGAGCATTCCATTCTCCTTGAATCAGTATCGCGTACCGGCGCATCATCATCAGGTATGGCGACTGAAACCGTGAAGCTGTCCGTTCATGGAATGACCTGCGGCAACTGCGCCCGCGGGGTGCAACTGACGCTTTCGCGCACCCCCGGCGTCATCCGTGCAACCGTGGACCAGGTGGCGGCATCCGCGCAGGTGGAGTACGACCCCGCACGGGTCAAGCCAGAGGTCCTGGCCGCGGCGGTCCGCGAGTTGGGCTACGACGTGCCCGCATGAACCAGGCGCCCGCAGCCACTCCCGACCGAGTGGATCTTCCCGTCTCCGGCATGACGTGCGCCGCCTGCGCGCAGCTCATTGAACGCACTCTGTCCAAAACTCCGGGGGTCACCCGCGCCTCGGTGAACTTCGCCTCGAACACCGCGACAGTGGAATACGACCCCCAGCGCGCACACGTCGCCGATTTCGTGGGAACCATCGAAGGCCTGGGCTATGGCGTCCCGGATAAGGACGCCAAACCCGGCGCGGGCGAGCCGGATTACCGGCTGCGGTTTCTGGTGGCGGCCGGCCTGGCGGCGCCCTTGATCGTCCTCGGCATGCGGATGGCGTCGCCCTGGCTGCAACTGGCGCTGGCGCTGCCCGTGGTGGTCTACTCCGGCGCTCCGTTCTACACCGCGGCCTGGAGCGCGCTGCGCCACCGCGCCGCCAACATGAACTCGCTCATCGCACTGGGTACCGGGTCCGCATTCCTCTATTCGCTGTACCAGACCGTGCGCGGCGAAACGCATGTCTACTTCGAAGCTGCCGCCGTCATCATCGCCCTGATTCTGCTGGGCCGCATGCTGGAAGCGCGCGCCCGCGGCCAGGCCTCCGACGCCATCCGCAAGCTGATGGACTTGCAGCCGCCCACCGCCCGCCTGTGGCGCGATGGCGCGGAGACCGAAGTGCCTGTGGAACGGGTGCAATCGGGCGATACGCTGGTGTTGCGGCCGGGCGAGCGTATTGCAGTGGACGGAGTCGTAGTCTCGGGCGAGTCGGCTGTCGACGAATCCCTGCTGACGGGCGAGAGCCTGCCTGTGGACAAGCTTCCCGGCGCCGCGGTGTTCGCCGGTACCTTCAACCGATCGGGCAGCTTCCGCTACAAGGCCACCAAGGTGGGACGCGGGACGGTCCTCCAACGCATGGTGGAACTGGTGAAGCAGGCGCAAGGCTCCCGCGCTCCCGTGGCGCGCCTGGCCGACGTAGTGAGCGGCTATTTCACGGTCGGAGTCCTGGCCGCCGCAGTCGTCACGTTCGCGGTCTGGCTGTTCTTTGCCCCGTTCGCGACCGCCTTGGTCAACGCCGTGGCCGTGCTGATCATCGCCTGCCCCTGCGCCCTGGGCTTGGCGACTCCCACCGCCATCATGGTGGGGACCGGACGCGGCGCGGCGCGCGGCATCCTGATCAAGAGTGGCGAAGCCCTGGAGATGGCCCACAAAATCCGCTGCATTGTGCTCGACAAGACCGGTACCGTGACCGAAGGCAAGCCGCGCGTCACGCGGATCTTGCCCGCTGCCGGCTATACCGGAACCGAACTGTTACGCCTGGCCGCATCCGCCGAACACTCCTCCGAGCATCCCATCGGCCAAGCGGTAGTGAAGGCGGCCCAGGAACGCGGCATTGTGCTGGCGGAAGCCGCCGGCTTTAAGGCCGAAGCCGGACACGGCGTGCGCGCCCGCGTCGACGGACACGAAGTGGTGGTGGCAAAACCGGGAGTGACGGTGACGGTGGACGGCGCCGCCGCCGGCGAAATCGAAGTAGCCGACGCCATCAAACCGGAAGCCGCCGAAGCGGTGCGCCGCCTCCGTGCGCTCGGCCTGGAAGTCTGGATGCTCACAGGCGACCGGAACGACGTCGCAGGAGCCATCGCTCGCGAAGCCGGCATCGACCACGTAATCGCGGACGCCCTGCCCGATCGAAAGGTCGACGAGATTCGCAAGCTGCAGGCCGGGGGACGGCGCGTGGCCATGGTCGGCGACGGCGTCAACGACGCACCCGCGCTGGCCCAGGCCGACCTGGGGATCGCCATGGGGTCGGGCGCCGATGTAGCCATGGAAGCTGGCGATATTACGCTGCTCGGCAGCCGTCTGACCGGTGTGGCCGATGCGATCGAACTCTCCCGCCGCACCATGCGGGTGATCCGCCAGAATCTGTTCTGGGCATTCGCCTATAACACCGTCGGTATCCCCGTAGCGGCGCTCGGTCTGCTGTCGCCGATGCTGGCCTCGGGAGCGATGGCGCTATCGAGCGTGACGGTGGTCCTGAACAGTCTGCGGCGGGGGAAGCGTCCCGTGGAGCACAAACTGGTAAGCGATTAAAGCGATTAAAGCTATTGAAGTATCGGCGTCACCATCCTCTCCAGCTTGTCCTTTTCCACCCAATCCCGGATCCCCGCCGGGATGCCGGCTGCACTGTCCGCAATAGGGCGGCGCGATGGACACGGATTACTTCGCAAGAAGGGCGGCGGCTTCACTCTGCTGATCGACGGCAAGCGGTACGCGGCATTCCCGCCCAGGGCGATGACGGCCGCACAGCCTGAGGAACCGGCACAGGGGGACGGCGCGCGCGTTCCCATAAAACCATTTCCTTGTGTTTCTGTTTTAGAGTGTGATAACGAAGATTTTTTATCAGACATAAGCAAGGGCCACCACACAAACGAACTCGGCAGCCAAATCTTAGGCGACATGTCTCCGGCTTGTCGGCTTTGGCCGCGGATCATCTCCGGCAATACCGGACAGAACCACCGGGGCACGGTCGGGAAACTCGGCAACCAGCGAAAGATTTCCGCCCATCGCCTGGACGGTCTTTCGGAGCGTGGACAGCAAGAGATCGCTCCGCTTTTCGAGGCGCGAAACACTGTCCTGGGTGACCCCGAGCGCCTTGGCCATCTTTACCTGCGTGAGCTTGCGGGCGTGCCGCAGTTCGCGCAAGGTCATTTCCTCGGCGATCAGCTCAGCGGCGCGGGCCTCGACCTTCTTGCGTTGGGCGGGGCTCAGTTCCTTCATTTTGTCCTTCAGCGTGATTGGCATGGCTATGTCCCCTTCTTCTTCGTTCGTGACAGGTGCTCATC
>Ga0182018_10001526_pt1 | contig 26073 bp, 23 predicted proteins | sample 812P2MmetaG_FD_120490 | JGI IMG/M metagenome (GOLD analysis project Ga0182018, IMG submission 120490) | Permafrost microbial communities from Stordalen Mire, Sweden - 812P2M metaG | ecosystem: Environmental > Terrestrial > Soil > Wetlands > Permafrost | place: Sweden: Stordalen | collected...
AGTGCCAAGCATCGACCCGTTCACCGCACCTCCGTATGGCGAACCCTTGAAGACTGCCGGCCTGCCACCAATGGAACCGACGGCGAAGGACGACTTGGTCGAATCAATGGTCAGCTCCACATGGGCATTGTTCAGGTCATTGGACCCACTGCCGACCAGCTCGGTTGATGCGAAGGCGTCAGAGCTGGCACCAGCAACAACTGCCCCTGCAACGGCCAGAGTCTTCGTCAGAAGTGACCTCCGGTCCAGTGGCTGAGGTTTCTCTCTCTGATCAGGTCCGGTCATGCCTCGATGCTGACACAGCTGACCATCGACTGTCGCCGGCTTGGGGTGCGTCTCAGTACTTCTGTAGGGTGGCAGTTGGGCCTAGCAAAAAGGCTGCCCCGATGTGCGCCGTGCCCTGCACTCGAGACATGAGCATTGTCGACTGATTGTCCGCTGGGCGTCACCCGACGACTGCCGTTGGCGAGCGCGGCCCGCTGGGGTCAGTAGCGAATGTCCACCGTGCTCTCGAGTGATGACGCAGATGACACGGTCGGTTAATGGTGCTAGGCCTCACCTGGCGGTAGGAAGCGGAAAGGATTGCCATGGGAATGAAAGAGAACGCCGACGTCGTCCGCAATGGCTATGACGCATTCGGAAAAGGGGATCTCGAGACCCTCCGGGAGCTGATCAGCGCCGATGTCGTCTGGAAGGTTCCCGGCAAGAACCTGGTCTCGGGCGAAAAGAAGGGGATCGAGGCCACTCTGGCCTACTTCACCCAGCTGTTCGAGCTCAGCGATGGGACGGTCAAGGCAGAGCCCCTCGATGTGGCCGTCGGCGCGGACCACGTGATCGTCACGCAGGTCACCACAGGCGAGCGCAACGGGAAGAGCCTGAGACTCGATGCCGTCCTCGTCTTCAGTTTCCGTGACGGCAAGATCTCTGGCTGCTCGGAATTCGAGAACGACCAGTACAGGCTGGACGAGTTCTTCTCATAGCGGCCGCGGTGACCTTTGGGGCGGCGTGCGACCCCAGCCAGCCCTGGTGTCGCTCCCGGTGCCCGTCCGTCATCTCCCTGGTCTCTAAGTTCCACGGGGTCTTGGCGCTCCGGCCGCGTCGGCCTGACACCTGTCGGCCACCGAACTGCTTGCTCGTGTTAGCCCCGCCCCTATGTGCGCACATAGGGGGCAAGCCGGTGAGACGCCTTGGCTAGGCGGTGGCCGCCACGGCGAAGCCACTTGTCGTGACGTTGACGGCGGCCAACTTGGTTCCGCTGACGTACTTGTCTCTGAGTTGCGGTCCAGACAGCATTTCGTTGATCGTCCACCCGGTGTTCGTCATGATCTCTCGAGCGTCGGCTGGCGTTAGGCGGAATCGCAGTTCCTCTCCGCCTGCCGCCATGACCCTCCGGGCGACGCGGCCACTCTGGCTGTCCTGCTGCTCGAAGCCCACGCCGAAGTTGACGGCGAGACGGCTGCCGGGGCCGCTCAGCGCCGATAACACGCCGAGTAGCTGTGTCACTTGCTGCTCCGTGAGGTACATGGTGAGCCCTTCTGCGGTGAAGGCGGTCGCTTCATCGGACCGGAATCCAGCAGCCGTGAGTGCCTCTCCGAGAGACGGCACGGTCACGTCGGCGGGCACATAGGTCGGGCCTCCCTCGGGGGCACGTGTCCGCTTGTCTGCTTGGGTCGCCGGTAGGTCGACCTCGTAGAAGGTGACTCCGGGTCGAGCGAACCTCCAGGCTCGACTGTCGTAACCCGCGCCCAACACGACAACTTGGTGAACGCCTTCGTCGAGGGCGTCGGCTGTGAACTGGTCGTAGAAGCAGGTTCGGGCACCAGATAGGCGAACGAACGATTCTGGCCAAGACGCCCAAGACCAGGGATTCGCAGCATGGACGCTGCTCTCGCCCACCCCGGACGGAGCATTTGCTGGGCGAAGGGGTCGTCTATGACGCCCATCCAGTTCAGATGCGTTCTCGCCAAGACGACCAGGGTCGCCGAGCGTGAGGTCGATTCGGCCGCCATTTGCGCAGATGGTAGCGACGGGCGCCATCGAATGCGTCACGCAAACAGGCCAGCACCTAGCCCTGTACGCCGGCACACCCCAACACCCACTTCACTCATTCCTTCCACCCCGGCCACCGCACAGGACCTCTCCGTCGGCATAGGTGCCGCCGGAGAGTTCCACCGCTATGACGCGTCAAATGAGTGTGGTGTGTTCGGGGCTACCAGCACGATGATCGGGGGACACAACTGCTATGTCGTCGTCCAGGTCACAAACGTAACCTCTTCGCCAGTTAACTTCGTCCCGGCCGATATTCGCATGGTCGATCAGAACGGTGTCGGCTACACGATTGAGCCGGTATATCCCGCCTGTTACGACAGCGTTGACGTAAACGCGCCGGTGGGTCTCAGGCCGCACGCAAGCACGACGGTGCAGTTGTGCTACCCAGTGCAAACAGGTGCGCTTCCACAGAAGCTACTTGGAACCGCAAGCCTCACTGGCCTCAGCTTCGTCGTCCCGCCAAATGCGATAGTCGGGACCTGGGGCGGAAGCTAAGCCAGCGGCTCGACCGAATAGCGCACAGTCGTTGCTCCAGCAATCACAGCGGCGAGTGAATGTATAGAGGCACAAAGGGCGATTGGCGTCCGAACCGGCCGCAATAATCCGGGACCTTGACCGATGCGATGCAACTCCCTTCGTGAGGATAGAACCCCATTTCCCGAATCAAGGCGACGACTTCACGGACAAATGTGATGTGAGCATCCTGCCCCAGTACATTGACCGCCGGGACCGTGGGACACTCCGCCACGACTGGGGCAGTTTCCCTTCCTGAATCGCGCGCATTTGGGGATTGGTCCGGGGCCGCTCAGGGAAGGCTGATCTGCAACTGGTCGATGCGTCTAAATGTTCGGGAAAGGCCCCGCCGAACAATGAGTTCCCGATCCTCCAGTGGCGGGTCGAGGAGCATCACACGTGCGAGTACCTCCTGGGCTTCGACTCTCGCCAGCGACGCACCAGCGCAGAAATGAATCCCATGCCCAAAAGCTAAGTGACCAGCCGGGGTCCTCGATAAGTCGAGTCTGTGCGGCTCCAAAAAGACGACGGGGTCTCGATTCGCCCCCCCAAGGCTAACGAGAACCTGAGAGCCAGATCCGACCGTTGTACCTCCGATGGTCACAGAATCTTTGGCCACCCTTGAAGTTAGCTGGATCGGGCTCTCGAAACGCAAGAGCTCCTCGACCGCTGCACCAATATGCTCAGGGTGTCGTCGCAGCCAGCGCGCCTGATCGGGATTCTCATGGAGACAGAGCGTTGCGTTTCCGATGAGGTTCGCGGTGGTTTCGTGTCCGGCTGCGAGAAGCAACAGGATCATCATGATGGCCTCGTCCGACTCGAGGTCCGATCCCTCATCCGAATTAACTACAAGAAAGGACAGAAGATCGTCCCCAGGATCGATCCGGCGCTCGGCGACGAGAGGGACTATCTCGAGCATTGCAGCGAAAGCTGCACTGGCGCTGTCCGTCACTGTTTCCGTGCTGGCCAGTGGATCCAACATGGCGGTCATTTTCGGTGTCTCAGTCCTGAGCACGTGGGCTGCGTCCGAACCGACGTTGAGAAGCTCGCATATGACGGCAAGCGGTACCGGGTAAGCAAGCGAATCCATGACCTCGAAGCCTTCCGAGTCTGAGATACCGCAGAAGGCTGCATCGACGATGGACCCGATACGGGGTCGCATCTGCTCCACCGCCCTTGGAGTTAGATGGCCGCCTAAAGCTCTTCGAAGTCGCTGATGGTCAGGCGGATCGCTAAAGAGAACTGACTTTGCCAAAAGCTCGCCTCCGCCACCCGCGACGTCGAGACGAATCGCCATAGCCAGATTGCTTCGCGGGTCCGCCGACCATTCGGGACTCGAGAGGACCGCATTCGCCTCTTGGTGAGCGACCACGAGGTGACAGTCGAGACCGGCCAGGTAGTGGACCTGGCTAAGAGATCTCATCTCATCGAGTGTGGGGTAGGGGTCCTCCCATGGGATGGGCCATGCGGTTTCCGCCGTCGCTCCACTCACCGCGTACGGGCCTTCAACAACCAAAACTCGGACTCCGCCTCTCCGAGCGGTGAGCCCGGAGGGCCGTCGTCGAAGATCTCAGTCATGATGTCGCGCATCGCGACCGTCGACCGCAACTCCGACATCACTGACAAGACGCCGAGATCAAAGCGAAAAAAGAATACCAGTTCTCGAGGCATATCCAAAGCCCGGATCACCTTCTTAGAAGGTCCGTTGACCGAATATTCGTGTTCCATGATGCGAGACATCATCTCGGGAAGCCATGTAAATGGTTGAGGAGATAGATGCATCTCGTCACGGACTCGGTAAAAGTCAGCCATTTCATTCGGTGATGGTCCCTTGACGGGATCGATAGCCCCAACATCAACGAAGCCACGCCAAAAAGCCTCTGCGTCCTGGTGCAAGGAAGCTTGGTACAAGCCACGGTTCCGAGTCACCATCTCTGCATTGAAACGCTTGACGCAGCCGAAGTCCAAGAAGGTCACGGAACCATCGAGGTGGAAGATGTAGTTGCCGGGGTGAGGGTCAGTATTGAAGGCACCGAGACGCTGCTCACTCTCGTGAGCGAAGCGGTAGACCACCTCGCCCCAAGAATTTCGCAGGGACTGGTCCGCCGCAAGGGCGTCACTCCACGTGAGGCCCTCGACGAGCTCTTGGGTTAACACCCGGGCGGTCGAAACCTCAGGAACCACTTCGGGGATGTGCATGAAGGGATGGCCCCGATACGAATCGGCAAAGAAGGACTGATTCGACGCCTCCAGTCGGTAATCCACCTCCTCGGTGATGCGCTCTGATATCTCGGCAGCAACCGCTTTGTTGTCGATCCGGGAGATCCCAGGGACAACGGAACGAACCATTTGCAAGAACACCGCCACCAATTCTGCGTTGCGCAGGTCGGAACGGATTGCTTGGGCCACGCCTGGGTACTGCACCTTGACGGCTACCGCTCGACCGTCATGGAGACGGGCAGCGTGCACCTGTCCGATTGACGCCGCTGCGATGGGCATCGGGGAGAACTCGGCGAAGGCTCGTTCGGGTCCTTGACCGAGTTCGGAACGGATAACTTCAGCCGCGAGTTCAGTTGCCATCGGCGGGGCATCGGCCTGAAGACGACCCATGGCCGCTTGAAATGCAGCTCGGTTCTGGGGTGGTACAGACGAACCGGAGGGTATGACCGAGAGCATCTGTCCGACCTTCATGAGGGCACCTTTGGAGTGTCCCAGCACCTCGACGTAGCGATCGGCACGGGTGGCATAAGCCTCGGGATCGGGTTTCCGTCGGCGCAACGAATCGATCACGCTCTCCCCGGTGGTGCGGGCCGCCAAGCGCAGGAGGGGAACTGTCCGGCGCACCCTGCCCATCGCAATGCCGTCGCCCTCGAACCTCGGTCCTTCCGCCATGTGGCCTCCTTGCTTGACCATCGGCCGCTGATAAGTGTTTACTTACTGAGTGGCCGACTCGTCAAGTCCGACCAAAGAACGGATTGTTGAGGAGGCAATGCGTCTCTTCGGGGAGAAGGGATACAAGGGGGCGAGCATCACCCAGATCGAGGCGGCGGCCGGCCTGAGTCCTGGGGCCGGCGGGATCTACCGCCATTTCGCGTCCAAGGAGGAGTTGCTCGCAGCCGGCGTCTGTCGCCATTTAGAACGTCTGGACGCCCTTCGTGACCTCCGTCAGGTTTTCAACAATTTCGGAGATCTCAGAGCTGAGCTCGCGATAACGGCTCGATATTTCCTCACCGAACTCGATAGCCAAACCGAGCTCCTGCGCATCCTCGTCTCCGAGAGACGGCAACAACCCAAGCTGCTGAACGAAGCCGTCGAAGAACTTTTCGCGTCGACCTATGAGAGATTCGCCGAATGGCTTTGCCAGGTCGCAGAGTCCGACATCAGCGAGGAGAGGGCAAGGACCATCGCCGTGCTTTCGCTCGGCTCTCTTCTTTCCTCGCGGTTGCTTCGCAATGTCATTGGAGTGGAACCTCTCTCAGTAATTGACGAATCCATCGTCCCGACCTGGGTCGACATGGTTGTCTCGCTCCTCCAGCCACATGAAGCCAAGGGCTGAGCGGAGTGGCTGCGATTCCACTGAGACGGGGGCATGGCAAGAGTGTCCCCGAATGTTCAGAAGGCGATGACGGCGAGAGTCGCCCATGCCGGTTCGGAGCCACGAAAACGGGCCGGCCGTCCGATGGCGCTGAGGTTGTCCGCAAGTCTTTAATCAGACCCCTCTGGGCCTGCCGGGGGTGTCCTGGTACGCACCCTGGGGGCACCCCTCGGCCCGCAATGGGGCGCGCGTTAGGGGATATTTAGCTGATCGCGCAGCTCCCGAGGCCATCCGAGGAGGTGTGCCCAAAATCGGGACGCGCCACTGTCTCACTCCGCTCGGAGGACGAGAGCCGTGGGCGTCCGGGCCGCCATCTGTCCCGGGACGGCGGCCACGAGGTTGGCCAAGACGAGTGCCCCGAGCGCCACGAGGCCGACCTCCAGTACCGGCACCGTGGGCAGCGGGACGGCGTAGATGTTGCGGGCGAACAAGTCCCAGAGCCATCGCCCGAGGGCGATCCCGACCGGCACGCCCACGACGATCCCGACGATGGCGGCTACCGACGCTTGCCAGGCGACGGCCACCGCCAGTTGACGCCTGGTGAATCCGAGCGTCTTGAGCAACGCAATGTCGCGTCGTCGCCGACGGACCGAAGCGCCGAGAGTGAGACCGAGAGCGGCGACCGCACCGACAGCGAGGCCCGCCGCCAGGATCCCAGGGCTAATCCGACCCCGAGCACGGTCCAATCGAAGGCGAACCCCGGCGTCGGATCGACCTGGCGCGCCGGACCGAGCGGCGCCAATGGCGAGAGCGTCACGGCGAGAACCACCGCCAAGGTCGCGCCGAGAACCACCGCGCCGAGCAGGCCAAAGATGGCGTCCCACGTCAAAGTCAACGAGTCGGCCCCGAGCGCGCGCAGGACGTCGAGGTCGTCACGATCTGCCCACAGCGCTCGACTGATGGCCTGACCGGCGATCAAGAGGGCGGCTAGGGCGGCGATGGCTCCGAACACGCCGAGGGCGATCGCCTCGGGCTTGCTCGACCTCTCGACCCGACCCTCGGTCACCGAAGTCACGAGGAAGGCATACGGCGTGCCTTTCGGGACGAGCCGGATGATCTCGCGTTCCACCGCGGCCACGTCGCGGCGGCCGCCCCGAAGGCGTAGCCCGTAATTCGGGTACGTCGCGCTCGCTTGGAGGCGCTGCGTGAGGGCTGGGGTCAACAGCTGATAGGTCGCGTTACGGTCAATGTCGTCGCTGTCGACTCGCTGCCGGTTCTGAGTCATCGAGTTGCGGCCCGTCAGGATTTATAGGCTCTCGATGATCCGAATCAGCTCGTCTCGGTGATATCCCTGTCGTCGGGCGAACTGCAGGAGGTCTCGGGCTCGTGAAAGGACCACTCCTCGCTGTGTTGCGGTGCCGGTAACCGTCACTCCTCGTCCACGCCGGAACTCGAGCAAGCCCTCGTCGCGCAGAAGCCTTAACGCTCGGAAAACCGTGTTGGCATTCACCCCGAGCACCGCCGCGAGGTCTCTTGCTGGGGGCAGCCGTTCACCCGGCTTTGATTCACCGTCAGCGATGGCGCGTCGAATCTCCGTAGCGACCTGTTCGTAGAGGGGGAGCCGCTCGCTCTCACCGCGCAACTCGACATTCAGCATGGTGCTAAGTATACTAGCATCATGGTTAGGCGAGGTGAACGATGACAATCGTGGATTCCGCGCCGAAAGCCCAGCCCGAAGACGCGCAGGCGCTGATCGAAGAAGCCAAACGCCACAGACGCCGCCGCCGGTGGTTGACCGCCGGTGTCGTTGCGCTCGTGGCCGCGGTGTCGCTGGGTGTCTTGGCAGCAATCTCTTGGGGCGGGGGCGGTGGACGCGTGAATGGTGCCCCTCGCATGGCCTCGTCTCCACTTGTTGGCTTGCCCGCAAACAACAACACCTACGATGAGTGCATAGGTTCTGCAAAAGTCGGACCCGCGACGTCCGCCGATGGTCTTCCTGCAAAGGTGAGCGGAACCGAGGACCTGGCCTACGTCACATCCGTCGAGAGGAATATGGGAAGTGGCCCCTACCTGGGGTTCACACACCGGATTGCGGGATTGCCTGACCGGCGTGCCGTCAGGGCCATCCGTGTCGGTCCCGGCGGCGGATACGTGTGGACGCGGGACCCCTCTGGTCAGGTCGAGGTGGTGCACGTCAAGAACTACGGCATCTATGTCTACCTGAGTACGGCGTCGCAGTGCCCGAATGGTGGTTGGGTCCGATTGGCGGACAACGGCGTCCAGGTCACATTCCTCGCACCCAAGCCCTGAGGAATGATCCAGGGTTACGTTCGAGAGCGTGCCGGATGGACGACGCCGTCGAAGACTGCTGACGAGCAAAATGCCCCAGTACGTCGGCTAGGTGGGACGGTTTGTCGATTTCGGCGATGCCTCTCTCTCCAGAAGTCGAACATCAGTTTCCCGATCGTCCTCGACTCGAATATTCAGACTGGCAAAGACCCCCTTGGCCAGCGGGAGAACTTGAGTGCTGTCAATCACGACATCCCGGAGATACTCGCTGCCCTTGATTTCTGAGAGGTCAGACCCGTGAAAGCGGGCGCCCGGTAGCTTCACCTGAGACACATCTGCTCTGCTCAGGTCGCAATCGAAAAAGTATGCCGTCTTCAAGTGCGCTGAATAGAACTCACCTCGCTCGAGATTCGCATGGTCGAACATGACCCGTTCGCCCTCGATCATTCGGAAGTTCACTCCGTCAAGCCTTACTTCGGAGAAGGTGACATCCTGCATCTGGGCCCGAGGGAGGAGCGCTCCCGACATACGACAATCGCTGAATGTCACGCGGGTGAAGGAGGCCTCTTCCATATCTGCGCCCGAGAAGTCGCTCCCTTCCACCAGGACATCTATGAGGCGGAGGCGGTTGAGATTAGCTGCCGTGAATGACGAATGAACGATATGCGAGTCCTCCACCAACAGGCCCTCGAGGTCGCCATCCGAGAAGTCCCCCTGGATGGCAACGCGATTGATCTCGGAGCCGGCGGTGAGACGGAGATCTGGTCCTAAGACCAGGTCGGGAGGAAGACGAGGCGGGGTGGGCCGATCGCTGTCAGGACGAGCCATTCGCTTCAGGATACGAGCAGGATGAGAGTGACTGGCGGTTCGGAGCCACGCAGACGGCCCGGCCGTCCGATGCCGCTGGGATTGGCGAGCTCGCTCTTACCGTCGCAGCCGGCGCCGACGCCTTATTCCGACCGCAACACCAGGGCGGTGGAGGTGCGGGCGGCGATGCGTCCGGGGACGGTGGCCACCAGGTTGGCGAAGATCAGCGCCCCGAGGGCCACCAGCACCACGGACAGGACCGGCACCATCGGCTCGGGGACGGCATAGATCCCCCGGGCGAACAGGGTCCAGAGCCACCGCCCGAGGGCGATGCCGAGCGGCACGCCGAAGATGACCCCGACGGCGGCGGACACCGAGGACTGCCAGGCCACCGTCGACGCCAGCTGCCGCTGGGTGAAGCCGAGGGCCTTGAGCAGCGCGAACTCCCGGCGCCGGCGCCGGACCGAGGCGACCAGCGTGAGCGCCAGCCCTCCCATCGCCCCGGCCGCCAGGATTCCGGCCAGGATCGAAGGGGTCGACCCGACGGCGCGGTAATCGGCGATCTCGGCCGGGCGGAGGACCGACACCACCCCGCTGGCCGGAGCCTCCCCGCCCGAGGGATGGCTCAGATCCGCGTCGATCCGATTGAGCGAGCGCAGCGCCGCCGCCGCGCTGACCCCGGGGCGCATGGTGGCGAACACCGCATTCGGGCCCGGTATCGGGCTCCCCTGCTGGTTCAGTTCGGCGGCGGTGAAGAGGGAGGTGGCCAGGACGGCACCCGTGCCCATTTGGAGCTCGGGATCCCCGGAGCTGCCGATGGTGGGCAGCGTCGCCGTTCCCACAATGCGCAACCGGACGGGGGACTTCCTTCCGGTATTGGCCACCACGGTGTCGCCGATGTGCGTGTGCAGAGCGGCCAGGGTGGCCGGCCCGAGCACCAACTGGCGGTCCGACTCGAGGGCGGTCCCGGACAACGTCGTCGGGTGGACTGCGGCACCCGGACGCTCGGCCAGGGCGGGTATCGACTGCCCGTCAATTTCCACGCTCTCGAAGTACACACCGTTCCAGCGGTCCACGTCCGGGTCGTGGTGCAACAGCGCGGCCGTCTGCGCGGCAGGCAGGTCCTCGGCGGCAGAGAAGCCCGCCAGCAGTGCGTAGTTCCAGTTCCACCCGTAGAGCTTGGGCTGCGATACCAACGAGTTCAGGCTGGCCCCGAAGGTGAAGGAGGCGACTACCACGACGACGGCCAGCACCGCGCCGAGCACGGCGGAGCGCACCGGCGCCGCGTCACGGCCCGCGCCGGCCCCGAGGGCCGAACGAATCCCGGTCGACGCCGACGGGGACAGGCCCGAAGTCGAGGCGGCCCGGGCCAGGAGCGACTCACGCGCCGCGCCACGACGGCGTGACGACGCGGCACGGTGCGGCGACACTCCGTAGGCCATCACGACTGCCGTGGCACCCAGCACCACGACGAGGAGCGCAGCACCGCACCCGAGCACCGTCCAGTCGAAAGCCACGCCAGGATCCGGATAGACGGCCCGAACCGCGCCGATGGGCGCCAGCGGCGACAACCCGACGGCTACCGCCATCGCCAGCACCACCCCGGCGGCCAGGGCGCCCAGGATCCCGATGAGCCCGTCGGACTCGGTCATGAGGGGCCCGGCGCCCAGGGCCCGCAGCACGTCACCGTCCTCCGCGTTGCGACGGACCAGGCGGGCGATCACCTGGCCGCAGATCAGCAACGCGGCGAGCGCGGCCACGAGTCCGAACACCGCGAAGGCGACCGCTTCGGGGCGGATGACCCGCTCCGCCTCCGCCACCATTGCGGCGTCGGTCTGGCCGCCCCCGCTGCTGCCGAGGCTCGTGCTCGGCACGATCTTGTCCACGGCCGCGCTCACCGCGGCCTCGTGCCGGGCGGCGTCGTCGATCTGCAGGGCGACGTAGGTGTAATAGGCGCAGCAGGTGGCCAGCCGGCGCGTCAGGGCCGGGGTGATCACGGCGAGCTGGTCGCCCAGCACGGCGTCGTCGTCCTGCACGACCTGCTGGCTCGCCTCGATGATGCCGACCAGCTTCATGTCGATCCTGAGGTGGGGCTTGTCACTGGGGTAGCCGGCGAAGGTCGGCGAGCTCGCCTGCTGGTCCGTGTAGATGCCCACCGGCAGGGTGGAGCCGATGTGCAGGCCGTACTTCTCGGCCCCGCCGCCCGACATGACGAACTCGTCCTCGCGCCGGGGATCGGCCAGCCGGCCCCGGAGCAGCGTCACCTTGTCCACCGTGTCGTACTCCCCATTGAGGCTCCCCTCGACGGACGGAGGCGCTTCTCCGGGGACCGCGTCCTTGGGGAGCGGCCCGAGCACCTGCAGGGTGCCGTCGAAGCCGACGACGACTACCGATCTCCTCACGTAGGGAACCCGGGCAATGGCGCGGTCCACGCGCGCCGAGTACCCGACGTTCGTGCTGGGGGCGAACTCGGTGAAGAACTGCACGTCCGAGGGGTTGGTGCTGGCCAAGTAGACGGGGAACGAGGACTGCGTGCGCCGGGCGCCGGCCACTGCGCCCATGGAGAGCCCGCCCAACAGGCCCACCAGCAACACGACGGCGACGTAGCCGGGCCAACGGCGGCCCAGGGTGCGCCCGAAGCGCCACCACGAGAGCCGGAGCGCGTCACCCACCGTCAGTCCCACCCCCCGGCACGCACGGCGCCGCATCCTCCCCCTCGCCCGCCACCACGCGTTCCATCTCGTTCCGTTGTCGCATGCCGGACCGGGGGCGGCAAGGGGGGTATCTGGCGTCGGGGGGGTGGTGGTAGTCACACCGGCCCGGGCCTTTGGCTCGCGGCGTCCCCGGGCCCGCAGCCGGACGGCTACCCGTCTGCTCAGCCGGGCGGCTCGGCCCGGCGGCGCCGGATCTCGACCAGCGACGGGGACGGGTAGCCGTCGATGCCGGGACGCCAGCCGGCGGCCAGCTTCTGGAGACCCACCCCGTCCTCGGCCCATACGTGGCACGTGTTGGTCATCCATTGCAGGCCGGATTCCAGGCCCGTCCCGCCGGGCACCACCTCCACGCCGTCGTCCATCAGGCGAGAGCTCGATGCGGTGAGGGCCTGGATCACCACCGGGCCGAGCACCCGGGCCAGGAACTCGAGATGGCTGCACCCTCGCGCGCGCCCGAAGCGCTCCTGCACCGCGCTCGTGTAGCCGCGCGTCACCGACAACCCGATGAGCCCGGAGAAGGCGCCCTCGATATCAGGGCACTCGGCGTGCGGGAAGGTGCCCATTTTGGCCACCGCGTCGACAATGACCAGGTCGGAGCAACGGACCACGATGCCCAGCTCCATGAGATGCACCTGGCGCGGGCCGAACCGACCAGAGGCCCACGGACGTTGGTCGCTCAGGGTGCCGATGACGACCATGTGCCCGTCGCGTTCGTACACCTCCACGTCGATGGTACGGCGATGCAGGGGCACCTCCGCCGAACCCTCCTGGGGTCGCAGGGCGCCGAGTGTGGGCGATGCGGGCGGTTCAGTCACGGCGAGATTGTGGCGTGTCCTCCCGGTGCGGCGCCACCTCGTTGAACCCGTGCAGCACCGGGCCCCCGTTGCCCCATCCGATGCGCGTCACCGACGCCGTCTGGAGGTGCAGCCGCCACGAAAGCCCGGCGTCGGCTCCCAGTGCCCAGGCCACGGCGGCCTTGATCGGTGTGACGTGGCTCACCACCAGCACGTCGCCGTCGGAGGCCCGGGCCCCTCCCCCGTCGGTGGCGAAGAGCTCCACGCACGCTGCCGCCACTCTGGCGTCGACCTCGGCCAGGGTCTCGCCCCCCGGAGGCCGGAACCCCGGGTCCTTCCGCCAGGCGTTCCACACCTCGGCCGGCACCTCGCGCAGAGGCTGGCACTCGTACTCGCCGTAGTCGACCTCGATCCAACGGTCATCCACCTCGGCGGGCATGTCGATCCCGAGGAGTGCCGCCGTGTCGCGCGCCCGTCCGAGCGGGCTCGTCCGCAGGGCGCGGACTGGAGCGTGCAGCAGCGTGCGCACCGAGACCGCCTGCCTCCGTCCCCTCTCGGTCAGCGCGGCGTCGGTGCGCCCGAGGAGCAGGCCCTGGGCGTTGGCCACCGACTCCCCGTGGCGCACCAGGATCAGCATGCGCGGCCAGTCGGCCTCAGGTCGGCACCAAGATGCGCCCGCACTGCTCGCAGGTCGCCACGGTGTCGGGGGTCGTCGCCCGGATGCGCTCGATTTCGACCGCCGACAGCTCCAGGTGGCAGCCGTCACAGTGGTGCCCGATGAGCCGGGCCGCTCCGGTGCCCTTGAGGCGCGCCCGCAGCGCCTCGTAGCGATCGGCCAGCGCGGGCGGCAGCTGCGCCGCCTCGGCAGCGCGCGTCGCCGTGGCCGTGGCCAGCTCGGCGTCGATCCCGGCTTGGCCCTCCGCCACCTCGGCCCGCAACTGGGCGGCCTTGTCCTCCATCGGCGCAACCCGCGCCGCCAGGGCGGCCAGGGCAGCATCGATCGGCTCCTGGTCGACCATGGCCACCAGCTCTTCTTCTTCCAGCTCGCTCTGGCGCTGATGCAGGTGACGCACCTCTTCGTCCATCGCCTGCAGGTCGCGGGCGGACGTGCCCCGGGCGGCGTACATCCGCTGCTCTATCCCGGTGCTCCGGGCCGTGATGACCGCGATCTGGGCCTCGAGGTCCTTCTGCGCCGCGACCAGCTCCTGCCGGCGCGCCGCCAGATCGGCCTCCTCATTCGCCAGCGCGCCGAGCTCCGCATCGATCCCGCGCAGGCCGGCGCGCTCGGCCAGCACGACCCGCCGGTGGGTCAGCTGCGTGATCAGCGTGTCGAGGTCCTGGACCGCGAGGAGCCGATCGAAGGTCTCGTCGCTCACTGCGCCTCCCACTGCGCCCGGGCGATCACCAGGCCGGACACGAGGGCCTCGTCGGCCATCGCCTCCGCATCCTCCCAACCGAACCAGCGCGCCGCGGGGCTCTCCCCCGGCGGCGGGTGCGGGTCACCCGCCGATCCGATCAGCAGGTAGCGCAGGTCGAGATGGGTGTGGCCGAGGGCCGCCTGGTGGACGTCGAGGTGGATCAGGCGCGGCCCGTCATCGGGATGCACCACGGTGAGTCCCAGCTCCTCGATGGCCTCGCGCCGGGCGGCGTCGGGCGGCGCCTCGCCGGGGTCGATGTGCCCTCCGGGCTGCATCCAGCGCCCGAGTCGCTTGTGGAGGTGCAGGACCGTGCCGCGGGTGCCCACCACGATGGCCGATGCCGTCACGTGGACGGGGTCGGCGTGCTCGTTGCACGGATCGGCCAGGCGGTCGAGCTCGGCCAAGAAGCGGACCCGGGCGTCCGCCTCCCGGGGCGAGGTGGGCACGTGGCCGGCCACCAGCGCACGCAGGGGCGCCGTCGGCGCTGCCGTGTAGATCACGGCTCGCCCAGATGCCCGGTGAACACGGTGAGGGCGTCGCCGCCGATGTGCACCCGATCGCCGTCGGGGCGCACGTACAGGACGGCGCCGCGGTGCGAGGCCTGGTGGGCCACCAGCTCGGGGCGGCCCAGGCCGGCGGCCCAGTAGGGGCCGAGCGCGCACTGCGCCGAGCCCGTGGCCGGGTCCTCGTCGATCCCCACGTTGGGCCCGAAGACCCGCAGGACGTAGTCGGCGCCCGATCCGGAGTCCGCCGCCGCGGTGATGATCACCGCCCTGCTGCCGGCCTGCGCCAGGGCGGTGAGGTCGGGCTGGTAGCGGCGGACCGCCGCCGCGCTGTCGAGGGTCACCACCGTGAAGAACGCCGTGGCGCCCGCACCACGCACGGCGCCCTCGTCCCACTCCCCTTTGAGCGCGTCCGGCAGTGGGGTCTCGGTGATGGGCGCGACCGGGAAGTCGAGCACGATGCGGCCGGCGTCGAAGCGGGCGACGAGCGCGCCGCTGCGGGTATGGAACGTCACCGGTGCCGTCCCGTCGACCTCTTCGAGGGCCCGCATCGTATGGGCGGCCGCCAGCGTGGCGTGGCCACACAGGTCGATCTCGGTGGCCGGGGAGAACCAGCGCAGGTCGTAGGCGCCGTCACCGGCCGGGGTGACGAAGGCCGTTTCGGAGATGCCCAGCTCGGTGGCGAGCGCCTGCATGCGCGCCGCCTCCAGGGGCTCCTCGGGGAGGCAGACCCCGGCCGGATTGCCCCGGCAGTCGGGGCCGGTAAAGGCGTCGACCCAAGCGAGGAAGGCGGTCATGGTCCCCACGATGCTAGGCGTGACAATGCCTCTTCGAGCACATCGTCGCGCTTGCAGAAGGCCCATCGGACCAGGCTCTCCCCGGCCACTGCCCCTGCCCCTGCCCCTGCCCCTGCCCCTGCCCCTGCGTAGAAGACCGAGCTCGGTATGGCCACCACGCCGCAGCGTTGCGGCAGGGTGCGGCAGAACTCTTCGGCGTGCATGCCGGGGGCCAGCGCGGCGATGTCGGTGGTGGCGAAGTAGGTCGCCGCGGGCCGGTACACGGTGAAGCCCAGCTTGGCCAGTCCGTCGCAGAACAGGTCGCGCTTGGCCTTGAGCGCGAGCCCCAAGGCGCGGAGCACGTCCGGCTCGGCCGAGAGCCCATGGGCGATGGCCAGTTGGAACGGCGCGCCCGAGGTGTAAGTGAGGAACTGCTTGGCCGCCCGCACGGCGGCGACCAGCGGGGCCGCCCCGCTCAGCCAGCCCACCTTCCACCCGGTGAAGGAGAACGTCTTGCCGCCCGAGGAGATGGTGACGGTGCGCCCGCCCATGCCCGGGAACGTGGCGAGGGGGACATGGGTGCCGTCGAACACGAGGTGCTCGTAGACCTCGTCGGTGACGGCCAGGATGTCGCGATCGCAGCAGAGCTCGGCGATCTGCGCCAGCTCCGCCGTGCTGAACAGTTTGCCGGTCGGATTGTGCGGGGAGTTGAGCAAGATGAATCGGGTGCGGGAGCCGACGGCGGCGGCCAGCTCGCTGGCATCGAAGGACCAGTCCGGGGGGTGGAGGCGTACCAGGCGCGGGATGGCCCCGGCCATGGACGCGCAGGCGGCATACGAGTCGTAGGAGGGCTCGAACATCACCACCTCGTCGCCGGGCTCGCACAGGGCCAGAAAGGTGGCGGCGATGGCCTCGGTGGCGCCGGTGGTCACCAGCACCTCGTCATCGGGCGAGTACTCGAGCCCGTACCACGAGGACTGGTGCGCGGCCACGGCGGCCCGCAATTCGGGGATGCCCTGACTCGGCGGGTACTGGTTGCGGCCGCTTGCGATGGCGTCGATCGCCACCCGGGCCAGCTCGGCCGGGCCGTCGGTGTCGGGGAAGCCCTGGCCCAAGTTGAGCGAGCCGGTGGCGAGGGCGAGCTCGGACATCTCCGAGAAGATCGTGGTCGTGAACGGCCTGAGCCGCTCGGCCAGGACGTTCGGGGCGGCATGCGACACGGAGACGATGGTACCGGTGGCCCACCGCGGTGGCCTATCGTGCGTCCGGACAGTGCTCACCGTCGCCAACTTCAACATGCACGCCGGGGTCGACGGCTGGGGGCGCCCTTTCGATTTCGTGGCTGCGTGCGCCGCCCTCGATGCCGACGTCCTGGCGCTCGAGGAGTCATGGACCGGCGCAGGCGGCGAAGGCGGCCTGGGGCAGGCCGAGCAGGTCGCCGCGGCGCTCGGGTACCAGGTGGTGTCCTGCACCCTGGCCCGTGGGCGGCGGGCGCGGCCCCACCCCGACGCGACGGAGCGTTGGCTGCCCCGGACGGGCTTCCGGTCCAACCGGCGCTCGCTCTACCTGAGCGGCGGGCGGCCGCACCCGGCGGCCGAGATGGCGGCCCCCCGCTTCCAGGAGGGCGAGGTGGGGGTGTGGGGCATCGCCCTCCTCACCCGGCGCGCGCTGGTGGTCGACGGGGTCCACACGGTGCCCCTGCCCGCGCTGACCCGCGACCGGGTGCGCCGGGCCGGCCTGGTGGTGGACCTGCAGGCCGAGGGCGTGGCACTCTCGGTGATGGGCACCCACATGTCGCACCTCCAATACGGGTCGCACCGCCATTACTCGGCGCTCCGCGAGCTCCTGCGCACCGAGGTGCGGCCCAATGCCGTTCTGCTCGGTGACATGAACCTGTGGGGCCCGCCGGTGCGCGCCTTCCTCCCCGACTGGCGACGGGCCGTCAAGGGACGCACGTGGCCGGCATGGAACCCCCACAGCCAGATCGACCACATACTGGTACGCGGCGCGCTGGGCGTCGCCTCGGGTGAGGTATGTGCGGCGGCCGGCTCGGACCACCGGCCCGTGCGCGCCGTGTTGACCCTGCGATAATCGCCCAGTCCCGACGAATCAGTCGGGACGAGCCAGTCCGGACGAGTCAGCCCGGACGAGTCAGCCTGAAGGAGTCGGTGCACCCATGAGCAGCTACCCCTACGCCGATCGTTTCGCGGTCCACCGGCGCCTCCCCGAAGAGGGCTTGGCGCGCTCCGAGGTGCTCGCCCAACTGCACACCATGGCCGCGGAGGAGGACGCCTTCTGGGAGACGGGCAAGTGCTCGGGCACCATGTACTGCGGCGACCACGAGCACTACCACTTCATGAACGACGCTTTCGGGCTCTTCGCCCACGTCAACGTCCTCCAGCGCGACATGTGCCCGAGCGCCACCAAGTTCGAGGCCGAGATCATCTCCATGACCCTCGACCTCCAGCACGGCGAGGCCGCGGCGGCCAGCGGTGGCGCGCCGTGCGGACTGGTCACCACGGGGGGGACCGGGAGCATCCTGCACGCCATGCTGGCCTACCGCGAGCACGGGGCACAGCACCGCGGGGTGACGCGCCCCAACGTGATCAAACCCGAGACGGCCCACCCCGCCTTCGACAAGGCCTGCCACCTCTTCGGCATCGAGCTGCGACGGGCGCCGGTCGACCCGGTCAGCACGGGGGTCGACGTGGACTGGGTCCGCGACCACGTGGACGACCAGACCGTGGCCCTCGTCGGGTCGGCCTGCAACTACGGCTACGGGACGGTGGACCCCATCGGCGCGCTGTCGGACCTCGCCCTCGAGCGCGGGATCGGCCTGCACGTCGACGGATGCCTGGGCGGGTTCATCCTCCCCTTCGGACAGGAGCTGGGGTACGACATCCCCGTCTTCGACTACCGGCTGGAGGGGGTCACCTCCATTTCGGCCGACACGCACAAGTACGGCTACGCCTTCAAGGGCTCGTCGGTGCTCAGCTTTCGCACCAAGGAGCTCCGCAACGCCCAGTACTTCTACCTGACCGACTGGAGCGGCGGGAAGTACACCTCGCCGGGTATCGAGGGCTCACGCTCGGGGGGGCTGATCGCCGCCACCTGGGCCGCCATGGTGCAGTTCGGCCGCCAGGGCTACCTGCACTACGCCCGAGAGATCTTCGAGACGTCCTTCGCCATGCAGGACGCCGTGCGCAGCCATCCCGAGCTACGGATGATCGGCCATCCCACGTTCCTCTTCTCCTTCACGTCGGACGACTTCGACATCTACCACGTGAACGACTTCATGCGCACACGGGGCTGGCGCTTCAACGGCCAGCAGTACCCCAACGCCCTGCACATGGCGGTAACCCGGCCGCAGACGCGTCCCGGGGTGGTCGCCGCCTTCGCGACCGACCTGGCCGACGCCGTCGACTACGCCAAGGCGCACGCCTCCGAAGCCCCCAAGTCCGGTGCGATCTACGGCGGGGTCGCCGGCGGCATGACCTCGGAAGCCGACGAGTTCATCCGCGCCGTCATGGCCGACATGCTCGATGCTCAGTCGGTGATCCCGGCCGGCTGAGGCAGTCGCGCCGGGGCACGCGCCAAGAGGGCCTCGATGTCCTCGGGGGACTGGGGACGGGCGAAGATGAACCCCTGCCCGTAGCCGCATCCCTCGGCGCGTAGGGAGTCCAACTGGGCGCAGGTCTCGATGCCTTCCGCCACGGTCGACAGCCCGAGGGTGCGGCCCAGCTCGACCATGGTGTGCAGCAGGGCGGCGGAATCGCACGAGCCGTCAATGCCGGTGACGAAGGAACGGTCGAGCTTCAGCCCGTCAATGGGAAAGCGGTGCAGGTAGGTCAACGACGACTGGCCCGAGCCGAAATCGTCGATGGCAATCAGGACACCCACCGCTTTGAGCTCTTCGAGGTGGGCCACGGTCGCGTCAGCGTCGCGCATGAGGACGGACTCGGTGACCTCGAGGGTGAGGGACCCCGGACTGAGGCGACTCTGGGCGAGCGCGTGGCGGACATCGGCGACCAGGTCGGAGATCGAGGCGAGCTGGCGCATGGAGACGTTGACCGACAAGCCCAGCCGATGACCCATGCGGTGCCAGTGGGCCGCCTGGGCACAGGCGCGATCGAGCACCCAGCGCCCGACGTCGAGAATGGACCCGTTCTCTTCGAGCACAGGGATGAACTCGGCGGGCGCGATCACCCCTCGGGTCGGGTGCTGCCAGCGCAACAGTGCCTCCACCCCGCGCACCCGCATGGTCTGCAGGTCGAAGATGGGCTGGTACACGAGGAAGAACTGGTCGTTGGCGAGGGCCGAGTAAAGGTTGGACTTGAGCGCCAGGCGGTCGACCGCGGCCGACTGCATCTCGGGCTCGAAGAGCACGCAGCAGTCCTTGCCGACGGCCTTGGCCTGGTAGAGGGCCACGTCGGCGTCGCGCAGCAGCTCCTGGGCCGACACGCGGGTTCCGGTGGCGATGCCGACGCTGGCGGTCACGTTGATGGGCAGCCCCTCGTAGCCGACCAACTGGAACGGCTCGTGGAGCGCCTCGCGGATGCGCTCGGCGACCAGCATCGGGCCGTCGTCGAGCGATACCCCTTCGGCCAGGATGACGAACTCGTCGCCGCCCAAACGCCCCACGGTGTCGGCCGAACGCAGCATGGCCGTGAACCGCTCGGCCACGGCGCACAAGAGTTTGTCGCCCGCCTCGTGGCCGAGCGAGTCATTGGTGTCCTTGAAGTTGTCGAGGTCGATGAAGCACAGCGCAACCGGGTCGTCGTTGCGCTGGGCGCGCAGCAGCATCTGCTCGGCCCGGTCCAGTGTGAGCTGCCGGTTGGCCAGGCCCGTGAGCGAGTCGTGCAGCGCCTGGTGGGCCAGGAGGGCCTCGAACTCCTTGCGCTCGGTAATGTCACGGACGTTGGCGACATAGCCCCCGATCGACGGCCGGCCCCTCTGGTCCGTGATGACCGCTTCGACGTTGCAGTACCCGCCGTCCTTCTTCAGCATCCGGAACTGCTGGAGGTACGACAACTCCAGCGTGGCCGCGACGTCGGACCCGAACCGGTCCCGCACGTGCTGGCGGTCCTCGGGGTGGACGATCTCGACGGCCCGGATGCCGATGAGCTCTTCGGGTTCGAAACCGAGCAGTTGTAAGATGACAGGGCTGACGTAGGAGAAGTCGCCTTCCTCGGTGATCACAATGGTGGCATCCGAGGAGTTCTGGATGAGGGAGCGGAAGCGGTCCTCGCTCAAGCGCATGGAGGACTCCGCCTTCTCCTTCTGCTCCATCACCACGCCCGCCATGCGGATGACGAAGAGCAAGATGAACGCGCTCATCAAGGCCAGCGTGTTGGCACGCGAGATGGGCAGGACCGAAGGCGCCCAGTGCTCGCCGATGGCCAGCTGGCCGGCGCCGATCCCGACCAGGCTCCAGGCTGCCGTGACGCGCCAGGCCCGGGAGCCCAGGGCGGAGATGTTCTCGAGCGCCAAGAAGGCGAAGGCCAGCACGAGGACCGGTCCCCACCCGGACAGGTAGATGACGGTCGTCACACCGGCAGCGCTGCCGGCGACGCGCAGGTGCAGGCGCTGCGTCGTGGGCCGACGATGGTAGAGCCGGTCGCACGTGGCACTGGTGAGGGGAACGGCGATGAACACGCCGACCCACAGCCATACCGGCTCGCGGACTATCAGGTTGAACTTCATCAGCAAGAGGATGACCACGAGAGCGATCGGGCCGATGAGATAGGCCAGCACCGTCGGGCTCAGCTGGGGCAGGTGTCCATGCCGGGGGGGCGCCAACGTGCCTTCGCCAGCTGTATTCGCCGTCACCGACATGCCCCTATGCCATCCCCTCAGACCCGAGCGGCGCGGCGGCAGCATGCCCCTGCACAGCCCGGGTTTCCCTCCGTGAATCCTAAGGCAATCTCCCTAGAAATCCGGGGCCTCGTGCCAGTGTTGTCCCGTTGTTGGGGGCCCGTTGTGGGACCCGCAGCGGGGCCCGTTGTGGGGCCCGTTGTGGGACCCGTCATGCGCAGCACCGAGCCGGTCGAGCGGCCCCGCCGAAGCGCGCCGCAGCTGCGCGCCGCCGGAGCGCGCGGCCCGGGCGGAGCGAGCTCCAGGTGGGAGCGGCTCTAGGTGGAGACGAAGGCGCGGCCGGAGCGGTCCACCGCCACGCAGTAGGACACGCTGGGGCACGAGATACCGGAGAGCTCGTGGCCGCGGTCGATCTCGGTCCCCGCGCTCCACGACACCCCGTCGAACCCGAACACGCGCCCGAGGGTGTCCACAGCGCGGCAGAAGGTGGGGGTCGGGCAGGACACGCCAGTGAGACCGGAGGCGTCGGAGCCCGAGAGCGGCGGCTCGGACGCCACCGGGGCGGGCGCGGAGAACGCGGTGCCGTTCCATGTGAGCACGTCACCCGCGCTGTCAACCGCCACGCAGAAGGTGGTGCTGGCACAAGACACGGCGTTGAGCTGCCCCTGGGGGTCGGCGTCGTTGGGCTGGGTCCACGAGCGCCCGTCCCATACCGAGGGGCCCCCTTCGGCGGCGACACAGAACGAGGCGGAGACGCACGAGATCTGGTTGGCCGCGCCCCAGGCGCCCACGTTGCCCGACCATGACGTGCCGTTGAAGACGAAGGCGTTCCCCTCCCCGTCGATGGCCACGCAGAACGAGGAGCCCACACAGCCCACGGATTCGAAGCCCTGGGCGGCGGGGATCGTGGTCGGCGCGGACCACGACGTGCCGTTGAACACCAGCGCCTCGTTCAAATTCGGCACCGCCGCACAGAACGTCGCGCTGGTGCAGGTCAGGTACGACCCCCCCTGCGGTGCTGGCGCACTCCCGACGGGCCCGAGCGCGCTGGGCTGGCCGGCGCTCAGCCGGTAGGACTGCCCGCTGGCGGAACCGACGAGGCAGGACCCGGGCAGCGGGCACGACACCACCGAGAGGTCGGCCCCGGCCGCCACGGTCACCGGCGGCGACCAGGTTCCGGCGGCGGCGGCCGGGGCGCTCGTCGTGGTCGTGGTGCCCGTCGTCGTGGTGGTGGTGCGGGTGGCACCGCTCGTCGTGGTGGTGCCGGCGTGGCCGCTCCCTCCACCCCCGCCACCGCAACCGGCCAGGGCCATTCCCGCTGCCAGCACGGAGCCGGCCAGCAGGGCGCCCACTCGGCGCGGCCGGGCTGTCACGGTTTGCGGGCGGCGGAGCGGTCAGGCTCCAAGGTGCGGTGACGCGACCACGTATCGAGCACGATGAGCGTCTTGGTCCCGGTGACCCTCCCCCGACGGCGGAGCTGCTCGATCACCCCGCCCAGACGCTCGACATCGGGCACCTGCAGCCACACGAGGGCATCGGGATCACCGGCGGTCGTGAACACGGCCTGCACCTCGGGCAGCTGGGCTGCCGTCTCCTTGATCTCCTGCAGGTCGGCCGTGCCCGCGAAGCGCACCTCCGTGAAGGCCTGGATGGGCCGCCCCGCCTTCCGATGGTCGATGACCACCGTGTAGCCGGCGATCACGCCGGAGCGCTCCAGCCGCTCGATGCGCCGGGTCACGGCCGAGGCGGACAGCGAGACCTTCTCGCCTATGTCGGCCATCGTCCGGCGCGCGTTCTGCGACAGAAGTTCGAGGATCTTGTGGTCGGTCGGATCGAGGTCCACCACGCTCATGTCTGTAAGCATAAGTACGACAGCCTCCCCGTGCATATTCCGTGCGCCCAACTCCCATTCTCCCCTTCCTCCATTGCGTAAAGCAACGGAAAGGCCAGAAGTTTCCCCTCGCCGTCGGCGGCAGGTGTTGACTAAGTAGGTGGCCATCACATCGGCCCCCCGTCCGGGCAACGTCGATCACGAGAGGGTGACGGATGCAGCGCCGGTGGGTCCGGTGCGCATTCCGGGCACCGATGCTCCCCTCGGCGAGGAGCTGCTCCTGTGCCACGACCGGGCCAGCGGGCTCGCTGCCGCCATCGCCGTGGACGACACCACGCTCGGCCCCGGGTTGGGCGGCGTGCGCTGGATGCCCTACCCCTCGCTCCTGGCCGCCGTCGAGGAGGCCGCGCGGCTCTCGCGGGTTATGACGTTGAAGAACGCGTTGGCCGAGATCCCCTACGGAGGGGCCAAGTCGGTGCTCCTGCGGCATGGCGCTGCGCCCGACGGGCCCGCCCGCACCGCCCAGCTGCTGGCCTTCGCCCGGTGCGTCGGCCGCCTGGGCGGCGCCTACGTCCCCGGGGTCGACATGGGGACGTCGGTCGCCGACCTCGCCGTCATCGCTACCGTGGCGCCGTGGGTGAGCTGCAATCATGACGACCCCTCCCCGGCCACCGCGCGGGGGGTCTTCCATTCCCTTGTCGCCGCCGTCCACCGCGCTGGGGGCACCGGAGATTCCCGGGGCACCAGCCTGGCGGGCGTGCACGTCGCCGTACAGGGCGCCGGGCACGTCGGTGCCGTACTGTGCGACCTCCTGGCCGCGCGGGGTGCACGCGTCACCGTGGCCGACGTCGACGCCGGGCGCGCCGCGTCGGTGGCCCGCCGGGTCGGCGGGACCGTGGTGGCCCCCGGCTCGGTGCATCGCACCCCCTGCGACGTGTTCGCCCCCTGCGCGGCGGCCCGCGTGCTCCAGGCACAGTCGATCGGCGAGCTGCGGTGCGCCCTGGTGGTCGGCGCCGCCAACGACGTGCTCGCCGACCGGTCCTGCGCAGGGTTGCTGGCGCGACGGGGCATCGTCTACGTCCCCGATTTCGTCTCCAACGCCGGCGGGGTCCTGCAGATCCACGCCGAGCGGGCCGGATGGGACGAGGCCCGGCTCAACGACGCGCTGGCCGCGGTGGGCCGGCGCACCACCGCACTCCTCGACGCCGCCGCGTCCGCCGGGGCGCTCCCCCTCGAGGTGGCCGAGCAATGGGCCTCGGATCGCATCGGGCACCCGGTCACCATCCCGGAGTGACCGATCCCCCAGTGAGCGTCCGCCGGTGACCGATCCCCCAGTGACAGGTCCCCCAGTGACAGGTCCGTTGCGTTGCGCACCGTAAGCCTCGAAGATCGCTACGAAGCGACCGAGGGCACAGTGCTGTTGTCGGGGATAGAGGCACTCGTCCGGCTGCTGTTGATCCAGAGTCGCCTGGACCGCCTGCGTGGCCTCTCCACCGGCGTCTTCGTCAGCGGTTACGAGGGCTCCCCTCTAGGGGGCCTGGACCAGCAGCTCCAGCGGGCGCACGCCCTTCTGACGGAGGCCGGCATCGTGTTCGTCCCCGGCCTCAACGAGGAGCTGGCGGCCACCGCGGTCGGGGGGACCCAGCTGACCGGGGAGCTGCCGGGGCGACGGGTCGACGGGGTGGTCGGGTTCTGGTACGGGAAGAACCCCGGGCTCGACCGCGCGGCCGACGCCATACGCCACGCCACGATCTCGGGTACCTCGCCCCTCGGGGGTGCCGTCGCGCTGGTGGGTGACGACCCGATGTCCAAGTCCTCCACCCTGCCCAGCTCGTGCGAGCAGATGGCACGGGCCCTCGGCACACCGATCCTCGCCCCGGCGTCGGTGGGCGACATCATCCCCCTTGGTCTGCACGCGGTCGCACTCTCGCGCTACGCGGGGCTGTGGAGTGCGATGAAGATCGTGGCGGACATCGCGGATGCCAGCGCCACCGTGACCATCCCCCCGCTGGCCGCCCTCGGCATCCCCGCCCCCGACCGCGCGCGCCTGTGGCGCCCGCGCACCTTGGTGGGGCCGGGGGCGTTGGAGGCCGAGGAGGACTTCTTCACCGTGCGCATCCCCCGGGTGCACGAGTACACGGAGCTGGCGGGGTTGAACCGGATCACCGCCGAACCCGCCCGCCCCCGCCTGGCCATTCTGGCCGCCGGCACGTCCTATGCCGCCACCCAACGCGCCCTGCGCGATCTCGGGCTCAGCCCGCACGACCGCGACGACCTCGGCGTACGCCTGGTCAAGATCGATCTGCCCTGGCCGCTCAGCCCGTTCGCCCTGCGCGCCATGGTGGACCGGGCCCACGAGGTGCTCGTCATAGAGGACAAGGCCCCGGTAGTCGAAGAGCAGCTCAAGGCCGCCCTCTACCGCCAGCCCGCCCAACCGCGGGTCTACGGCAAGGAGGGGGAGTCCGGGCAACCGCTGATCCCGCGCCACGGGGCCGTCACCACCGACGTGGTGGCCAGGGCGCTGGCCCACCTATGGCGCGACGAGCTGCTGCCCGCGGCGGCCCGGCGCGCCATCGACCGGCTCAACGCCGGCGACCGCATCCGCATCGCCCTCACCGGTGAGAGCCCGGCGCCGCGCACGCCCTACTTCTGCTCGGGCTGCCCGCACAACGTGTCCACCCGGGCCGACGACGATCAGCTGGTGGGCCTGGGCATCGGGTGCCACATCATGGCGGCGCTCGACGACGAGGGACGGGGCCACCAGATCGGCATGACGCAGATGGGCGGCGAGGGGGCGCAGTGGATCGGCATGTCCCCCTTCACCGACGACCGGCACTACGCGCAGAACCTGGGCGACGGCACGTTCTTCCACTCCGGGTCACTGGCCGTCCGCGCTGCAGTGGCGGCTGGGGTGACCATGACCTACAAGATCCTCTACAACGACGCGGTCGCCATGACCGGCGGCCAGACGCCGGTGGGACGGGTCGGCGTGCCGGCGCTGACCCACTGGCTGGCGATGGAAGGGGTGAA
>Ga0182018_10001527_pt1 | contig 26067 bp, 12 predicted proteins | sample 812P2MmetaG_FD_120490 | JGI IMG/M metagenome (GOLD analysis project Ga0182018, IMG submission 120490) | Permafrost microbial communities from Stordalen Mire, Sweden - 812P2M metaG | ecosystem: Environmental > Terrestrial > Soil > Wetlands > Permafrost | place: Sweden: Stordalen | collected...
AACTCCTTGGGGGAGGTTTAGCCCCGACGACACCAGCGTGGTCACCTGCTGCGTCGATGCAATCCACTCCTTGATTGCGCTGTTGAGTCGATCAGCGAAGTAAATGTTGCCGGAGCTGTCCACCGCCACTCCGTAGGGCTGGTTTAGCCCCGACGACACCAGCGTGGTCACCTGCCCCGTCGATGGAATCCACTCCTTGATCGCGTTGTTGCCGGTGTCCGCTATGTAAACGTTGCCGGAGTTGTCCACGGTAACTCCTTGGGGGAGGTTTAGCCCCGACGACACCAGCGTGACCACCTGCTGCGTCGAAGCACACCACTCCTTGATCGCGCTGTTGTCGGTATCCGCTATATAAACATTGCCGGAATTGTCCACCGCCACTCCGTAGGGATAGCTTAGACCCGAGGGCACCAGCGTAGTCACTGCATGTGTGCCGAGATAGTTCGTTCCTACCTGGGTCACGGTCGCCGTAAGCCCTGCGATGGTCAGCGTACCCGTTCGCGTTCCCGCGCCTATAAATGCGTCATAGGTGAACACGACCACTCCGCTGCCGGTGCCGCTGGCGCTCCCGGGAGAAATGTGCAGGAAGGAATCGTTAGCGGTGACGGCCCAAGCGCCGCTGCAAGTTAGTATGACGGAGGAAGCGCCGGCGGCACTGCCAACCAGGAGCGAGTTGGTGCCAAGTGCGGGGCCCACGAACACGTACGCGGCTCCCTGTTCGCTGTTCTTGTTAAAGGCCCCGATCACCGCCGTGGTACCGCTCAGCGACACCGAAAAGCCGAGTTGGTCGTTCGCCGCGCCATCGGAAGCGGTCAGTTCCTGTTCCTGGCTCCAGACGCCTCCGCTGCGCGCAAACCCGTATGCGGCTCCCTGACTGGAATTCTTAGCGAAAGCCCCGACTACGGCTGTGTCTCCGCTCACCGACGCGGAGTAGCCGAACTGGTCGCCCGCCGCACCGTCGGAAGCGGTCAACTCCCGCTGTTCGGCCCACGCTGCCCCCGAGTTGCTCGTAAACACATACGCGGCTCCCCGATAGCTGTTCTTGCGGGCAGCCCCGATCACGGCCGTCGTACCGCTCAGCGATACGGAATTGCCGAATAGATCGCCTGCCGCCCCATCGGAAGCGATAAGCTCTTGCTGCTGGCTCCATGCTCCGCTGCTCGCCGCGAAAACATACGCAGCTCCCTGGGAGCCATTCTTGTCTGGAGCTCCGATCACTGTTGTGTTGCCGCTCGCCGACACGGAATTGCCAAATAGATCACCCGCAGCCCCATCGGAAGCGATCAGCTCTTGCTGCTGGGTCCATGCCGTGCCGCTGAACACAAACACATACGCGGCTCCCTGGCCCGGCCCACTGATATTCTTATTGGGTGATCCGATCACCGTCGTGACTCCACTCACCGAAACGGAGCTGCCGAAAGCATCGCTGGCTGCGCCGTCGGAGGCGGCCAACTCCTGCTGTTGGCTCCATACTCCACCGCTGCGCACAAACACGTACGCGGCGCCTTGGCCGGCATGCGAATTGATGGTCTTGCCGGAAGCCCCGATCACCAAAGTTTTCCCGCTCACTGACACGGAGTAGCCGAACTGGTCGCCCGCCGTCCCATCGGAAGCGGCAAGCTCCTCCTGCTGGCTCCATACTCCGCCGACGCGCACAAACACATACGCGGCGCCCTGGCTGACATGCGAATTGATGGTCTTGCCGGGAGCCCCGATTACCGCCGTGTCGCCACTCACCGACACGGAATTGCCGAAATTGTCGTACTCCGCGCCATCGGAAGCAGTCAGCTCCTGCTGCTGGCTCCACGTTGGATCGACTACCAGAGGATAACGGGCGCCCTGGTCTTCGACAATCAGCCGGATCTCAGCGCCCCGAACCTCCAGCCGCGACGGAAGAATGCGTCCGCGCGCGTCCAGCGCCCGCAAGCCTCCGTAACGCAGCACGACGCCCATGCTCGTCGAGGCAAACAGCACTTGGTTCTCATCCGTCTTCTGAGTCGGAGCCAGTCCCCCAGTCACACCGAGTGCGATTACCAACGGCTCGCCCTTACGGCACATTCTGGGGCGGTGAGCCAGAGTAAAACCCTGCTCCAGGCCCTGCGATCCGTTCGAGTACCATTCGGTGAGATCTTCCCGCCGATACTCTACACGGTTGGCAGCGCCGAATAATCTGGCACTCGCCGGCTTCTGCAGGCGGTCGCCGTAAACGTATCCGGTTAAATGGAGGATGACGCTGCCGTTCGGATGGCTGAGACGGGCTTCGCGTTCGGTGAACTCGAACGTCAACCGCTGCGCGGGGTTTACGCCACGATAAGACCCGTGGCCGGAATCTTCAAGCGAGTATCTCGCACGCTCGAAAGCTTGCCGCAGTCCTTCGTCAGCACCGGCTTGTTTCCAGACCGCATCCTCGTGCGCGGCACCATGGAATGTCTCCCCTGCAGCACCAAGTCGCTGATTCGAAGTGTCCCCCGACGCAGTGACGGGAACTGTACTCGGGGCGTGTATTCCTTCACCCCTGACAGCGATTCTGGCGGCAAGAGTGCCGCGGCCTGTGAAAGTGCCGACGCTGGATGTCTGTGCTATGGCCGCCACGCTCGTCATCAGGAACAGCAGAACCTGTTGACACATAGTCACTATGCCACCCTCATCGCCAGTTCGTGATGCGTGTACCGCCAGGGGCGGATAAAGCCCATCGTTCTGAAATCCCTTCTCGATGCTGGATATCGGTGCATTGGTGATTTGCGCTGGGTCCCCAGCGGCCAGCTCGCGGCCCTCTCTTACGTCGACCCGAAAACAGCCAACCACATCCGCGCTATGGCGGAGCGACTGAAGCGCGATGCCTGAACCTTTGAGATTCCGTGTTCGCCGGAACTCCGTGCCAACTGCGCGGCCGAACTGCGATAGCAGCAATTGAGAGATCCAACAGCACAGTTCGACGTACTTACCAGTTACACGCCGGCCGCTGCGCTAACAGATCCTATGTCATGTCATGTGTGCAAGTTCCGGCTGCCGTTCCGAGCAAGCGCGGACCCGGCGGACATTCTCAGCCAGATCGATGAAAAGACCTGCCGATTCAATCGCTAAGCCCACGATCCAAACCCAGCAGAATGCTAGTAACAGTGTCCAAAGGAAGGCCTTGATGCTTGCGAAGATGTTCCCAGGTGTGAGCAGCATGCCCATTTCTGCCCGGTTGGCCTTCAGGCGCTCAAGCTGCTCTTTCGCGACCCGAACCTGGGCTTCAGCCATCTCAATCTGGGCCTTTGCGCCTTCGACCGTTCGGCGGTGTTCGCTTTCGTCAAACTTGGCTTTGGCGAACTGTTGCCAAGCGCTCAAATATGCCGAAAGGGCCTGTTTGCCTACCTCACTCGAGACGTTTTGATCGATGTAACGAGTGACCTCCTGCACCATGCCGTCGATCTGGGACTGCGATGATAGCCGTTGCCTTGCGAGGTAGGCTTCAATATTATTCAATGCTGGCAGCGAATTTGGCTCCTCGGACGCGCGCGTGCGTGCGCTCCCCAGATCGGCATTCAGCTTCGCCGTCTCCCGTTCCATCTCCGCGCTCTTCTTGGCAGCCTTGCTTGGGTCGGAATCGGCTTTGACCTTCGCTATTTCTGCTTGTTTGGCATCGATGCCCCTTTCCGTTTCTTCGATCTGTACCGTTAGCGCTCTCCTTTGAGCTCGCTGTTCAGGAGGATATAGTGCTATCCAACTAACGACGATTCCGGCAGCAATAATCGCAACCGTCGTCAACAGCAATCCGGCATTCAAGAGAGCGATCACCTTCCGCAGAAGATTCTGTTTAGAGTCTGCATCATCGGCGGTACTTGTGGCATTTGCTATAAGCATCCGAACGACGGACTGAAGGTAACGAAAAGGAGCCGCGAAGAATGACGTGATCAGGGCGAACAGCCCTCGAATCGCCGAGCCGAACCCACCCTTGGCAATCAGCGCAAGAATTGCGATAAATAGAACTGTAAAGGCGATCAGAGCGAAAAGCGCATACCCTGAAACATCTGAAGCCAGGTCACCATACGACGAGAACACTAGAGAGCCTCTTTCAGAAATATCATTGTGCAGCGCGACGGCTGTTCCACAGATCACGCGGCTCGTGGATCTGCATCTTGCGGGAGTTGCGGGGATTCGGCCCAGTTTCCGATCGAAACCTCAGCCAGTTCAAGGCCACCTTATTCAGATTGCGTCAAACGGTCCTCTGCCGGTGATGGGATCCTACCCTCATTCCCTAGGCGGCGCCTCCTATCCTTCGTTTAGATTTGGTGGGCTAGACACTTTACCCGCTCGGGTACAGCTCGGTATGATGTGGCAATCTTCCCGCGTCCAAATTACTGGCATCGATTATATACCACATTAGAGCTAATAAGACCGAATTATGTTCAGCACAGTCTATTTTATGACTCGCCCATAAGCACTCCATTTAGTCCTTGAAGTGCGAATCGTGTACCGGAAACGTGGTTTGCGGAATTGTCGCGCTTTCTCTAGGCCAGCATTCTCATGACGCCGAACACTGCAGTCCGAGCGCCGCATTTATCACGATTTGAGTGTCCACCACATTCACCGCACCGTCATGGTTGAGATCGTTCACGGCAGACGCGGCGCCGAGCGCTTCGTTAATGGCCTTTTGAACGTCAGCCACGTTGGTCTTCAGGTCTTGATTCAAATCACAGGGGCTGATGGAATTCCTGCCCGGGAGCTCGCAGAGATGCCGGGACGGTGGCTGGTTATGGTCCGGCCGTCACTGATCCGAGACTATCAGCGCGCCGGCGTTAACCCGACAGCCGACGATGCGTGCTCCTGGTCCATGTGGCTGGGCTACTTGGCTGGTGATGACGGACAGCGTGTCCGGACCTGGTTCGAGCAAGGGGGAGCGAAATCTTGCCACCTCCATACCAGTGGGCATGCCTCCGTATCGGATCTGCGGGCGTTTGCTACCGCGATAAAGCCTAAGGTTCTCGTTCCGATCCATGGCATCGCGTGGGATGAGGAGCTTGCCGGCTTTCCTCCTATTCGCCGCCTCGCGGATGGTGAGATGATGGTGATCTGACTGAAACGTTGCCGGATGAGGTTGAACTGGCTAACCACAAACGCAGAGTAGGTTTCAGTGGGCCGCTACTTTACAGCCGCCCTCGTGCCCGGCTATAGCTCTCTCGGGTGCACTACTTGCCGCCGTGGGGGTAGCCCCACGGCGGCGAGAGGTCACTACTTGGACAGCTGTCGAACGCGGCTAGGCCCTTCTTTGATCAATGTAGTGAACTGTTCGATCAAGGCCAACACAGTAAGCCTCAAAGCAGAAGGCAACGCATACAGCCTCTGGTAAATCGCTATCTGCTCCGGGCTCATTTGCACCGATTCGCCTCGGCGATTGCGGGCCGCAACCGGAACGAATGTCTTAATCTTGGCCCCGAACACGCTGAGAGCAAATTGGGGAGCGTCTTCGAACAGGGCGAGGCGGCAAAGAGTCTCGGTGTCCAACTTCAATACACCCGCTAGCTGTGGCACTCGGTTGAGTTCCAGCCTCCGCTGGCCATTCTCAACCATGCCGATGAACTCGCTGGACTTGAGATCCAGTGCTCGCGCCACATCGGCCTGGGTAAGTTGCAGTTCCTCCCGGCGTTGCCGCAGGATTCGAGCAAGTGGGATAGTCGAATCGTAGATCTCGGCCCATTTCTGTTCCAGTTCTTCCGATACTGGGCATGTGGACTTCTTCAGCGCCGACCGTTTGTTGGCCAGCACGGCACGAGACTCGCGTTGGAAATACGGCTTACCGGACACCTTCATCCGCTTTGCATTAGCATTGCCTGCGGCTGGAACTGCAGGTGTACTCTCTACTGCAGGAACTGAGGGGCATAACGGCTCGATCGGCCGGCTATCGTTGATGTTACTTGTCATTGTTGTCTTCCTTTACAGAATTCCGGTACAGCGACCGGGTGGGCTCTAAATGATTGAAAACGAGGTTTTTCAACCTAAGACCAGGGGTCTACCCGCTGAGAGCATTTCGTCCTCGCGGCCGAGCCGAAACCGGGGCTGGCATCCAGGGCGATCAGTCTTTGCTTCCGGGCCAGCGACGGGCTTCGACCACGCTGATGCCGAGATGGGAATCCACTAAATCGAGAGGCACGCCGCTTAGACACAGGAACCTTGGCAGATGCTAGGCGCAAGAGGGTGTTGAAGGGGCCATGCATGGAGTGCCACACGCAGCCCCCGTCTCACCGAGAACCGCTCAGGGGTGCGGATTCCTGAATGTGGTACGCTCACCCAGAGAAAGCGGGGCGCTACGGCGCGAATCGGAAGTTATTCTATATCAGCCTCAAAGCTGATTGGCTTCGAGACGGAGCCGGCACTTGCCGTATGCGACGATAACCATCACTGAGTACTGAGGCAGGTTGCGCTTCTTCGAGCCGGGGTCATCGTGAAGTTCTATTCGGACTGAACTTCGGCATCACAAAGCTGTACGCTGTGTAACGCATTTCGCTCCAGGCCAATTCGGGCAGCGGGTAGCCAGGGAATAACGGCCTAGAGACTGGCGTGAACTTCACGCGGACGCGGATGGCTTTGCGCCCGCGCGTCAAAGCGAGCGGGACCAAGAACTCGTCATCGCGGAACCGGCGGTTGGACGTCTGAACAACGTGCTTGCTGGGCCCGAGTTCCTGCCGGTCGCCGGGATTAGAGTAGACGCACGTGTTGGAACCGGCCAGGTACCAGATGCCGGCCGGCTTCCAAACGGGCAGGCTGGATCCGGGATCAGCCACAAAGACTTCGGCGCGCTGATTGGGAAATGAATAGTCCAGCTTCCGGCGGAGCATGACCCCGAAGTTGCGGGGATCGACTCGTAGGGTGAACTCTGAAGTCGTTTTCGTCGTTCGGCCGCGATCGGTTTCCGCCGGATAGACCTCGCGACCTTGCAACGTGTCCGGCCCCCATTCGTAGCGTGAGGTGATTTGGTAGGGCGCCGAAGCATCAGGTGATGCGTATCGATGCTGACGCTCGCTGGCTTCATCGCCGACGATCAGTTCGTCGGTTTGGACTAGCGTGGGTGCCGGCAGTCCGTACCAGTAGGTTACGGTCTCGTAATGCTCGGTCGATTGGTTGGTGCCACCGTGCTCCAATTGAATGCGCGCATTCTTGCCGAAGGGCATTAAATCCGCCAGCAGGAAGCGATATGCCGACTCGATCTTATCCTCGTCACTCACGGCAGCCTGTACACTCTTCGCACCGGTAGGATGGCCGGCGAAGGGGAGGGTCATGTTCTCGCCTCCCCAGTAATCCCCGCCACCGCCCCACTCTTCGGTACCAGTGCCTTGCGCTTGCGGTGTGCGGCTGTCATCGAAGAAGAATCGCGGATCGCCTTCCAGCGTGTTGAGCACAGCCGCGTGAGAGAAGATGAAAGACGTGCCGACGAACTGGCCAGACCAGTCGCCCCCTCCTTCGGTCCGTGTCGTGTCGAGCAGCACGAGATCCTTGCCCAGTTCGGGCGTTGGATGGTCGCGGTACGTGGCGTGAAAATAACCGACTTGATTTGGTGGGTCGCGGTAAGGCGCAAAACGAATCTTCCAGTCGACATCCTCGATCGGTGCATCAGCGCCGGTGAGTTCGACGCGCGCCGAACGAAAGAAGGGCATGGGGAAGTAACAGCTCAGATAGACGCGGTCCGGGCTGTAGCGAACCACCATGGGGAAGGACCTGACGAGATATTCGCGGTTGTCACGGTTGTAGAGAATACCAGCGCCGAAGAAGAGCCCGACAGGGGCATCAATCGAAGCTGTGCTGCGGCCGTCGCAGGTAACGCGAAGACGGGCTTTGGAGAAGGCGAGGGCACGGTCGCGTGGAACGGAGAACTCAAGCGCCCGTACCATGGAGGGACCGTGCCTCTCGGTCCAAACTGAAGTCGTTCGGTTGGCGGCCACTTGAAGTCGTCCGGACTGCTCGCGAATGCCCCCCGTACCAGCCGGCGCCAGATCGGTGCCGGCACGGTTGACGAGATCGAGCACACCGGTGTCGGGCGGGACGCCGTCCCAAGACGTGAGCGGGCGCGACAGCTTCGTACCCTCAACGAACTGATGATAGATGTAATAGCCGGTTCCGTAGAACGTGCGGGAATAGGCCATTCGAAACGATTGCGCGAAGCCAATGGGGACCCAACTGAGATCGGCCCCCTTCGTCTCATCCCACGTCAACGCCAAGGGTTTGGGGAATGATCGTTCGGGAAGAAACACCGAGCCCTGGGCGGGGTGCAGCGGATCCACTGTGCTGGTCTCCTGGACGATGCGGTCTTTGTGGTCGACCTCGTAGTGCCAGGGACTGCCGTGCCAGTGGTTGTAGCGAACGAAATAAAGGATGCCGGGAGATTGCACGTCCAAGGTGACATTGAAATCATCGGCCTCTTGATAAAGGAAGTGGGAAGCGTCGGCGTTCTCGTTTCCACCGCTTCGGTCGTAGGTGCTGCGCATGTAGGCCCGGACACCGATGCGCTGATAAGGCCACCGCTCCCACTGGCGATAGGCGTCTGCGCCAACAGGGATCGTCGGCGGCTGGGCGCTGGCACACGCAACCAAGGCTGAAAGCCGAAGCATCCATTTCATTTCGAGAAACAGTCTACACCACCTTGCAGATCCTCAGAATTGCCCGAATATCGTGCCGTGTTCGATCCCGGGCGAACCGCCCGACACCGCAATGAAGGACGGCGGTCACCGCAGCGTCTGATCATCGCGGGCCTAATATCCCAAACCGCCGTTGGGGCAGGTTGCAACCCCGGATGGGGGAAACCGGCACTATTCCGTACTCGATGCACTACGGACTGGGGAAAGGGTGCACGGAGAAAACAGCCCAGGCGTCCATCGTGGTACGAGAGAGACGTTTCCCTCTGAATGATTGGCATCGCGTCGGGGTTAGTGTATGGCCTACTACTAAACACATTCAGACATGATCACGCCCGGGGACTCAACGCCTGCGTGTGCGCTCTCGTCTGCTATTTAAGAGAAATCACGATGCCAGCCTGAGTCTGTACTCCTCCCACTGTAGCGACCAGGGAGACATCTCCCGTACCAAGACCCACCGGGATGATCAGATTGAGTTGTTCCAGCCCGGCGCCCGACAAACCCGCCCACGCCGGGGGGACACTCACACCGTTGACGAGAAGACCTACTGGATCGATACTGGGTGTGGCTCCGGAAAACGCTAGCCCGGCTGGAACAAACGAATCGGTTGGGCCAAAGCCAGTGCCAAATAGTTCAACGATATCACCTGCTTTGGCCGCACTCGTCGGATAGCCAAGCGAGGAACCTGCCGGACCTATCACGTCGTAAGTGCCTCCGCCGAACGCACCCGAGCCATCCGACCTGAGAATGATGCCAGCCACGTGTTTGTTATCGAGCAGAAGAAACGAAGGCGCAACCTGGGCCAGTGTCACGGTCGAGGTTGCCGTTCCGCTGGCCCTTGTGACGGTCACCGGAACGGGGCCCAGCGCAGCATCGTCTGGCGCCTGTAAGTTGATCTGTCCCGGGCTGACGTACGAGAGATAGGCGGCCTTTCCGTCAATTGTCACGCTGGCGCCGCCGAGAGACTGTGGAAACTCTCCGTTCCAGGTTACTGTCGAAGTGGCGAGATTCGTGCCATAAATCGACACCCATTCGCCTGGTTGAATGATTCCTGAAGTGCCGTCGGCAGGAACGATACCGCCAGAGCTTATCAATGGAGACGGGGCCGGGTTGACCGTGAAGAAACGGGTCACAGGAGTTGCCGCCATGTAGTTCGCGTTACCGGCTTGGCTGGCCGTGAGGAAGCACGTCCCTACCGCGGCAATCGTTACGGTGTTTCCAGAGACGGTACAGACTGACGCGGTCGTCGAAGTGACACTGACCGCCAGACCCGAACTGGCGCTTGGAGTGATAGCGAACGGAGCGATCCCTAGTGTCAGGTTGCTCAACGCCCCGAACGTGATTGTCTGCGAAGCTAGTGAGCTAGAGGGCGGGGCAATCGAGAATTGAAGGTTATTAGGCAAGTATGAATTGCCGGGGGCGTTGCTGAACTCAATACGGTCCTGGCCGTTAACACTTACTACATGAATCCCGAAGTCCTGTCCGTTTCCTAGGTAGCTTGACGCGGTCTCAAATGTGGAGACCGAATGCCATTCGGCATCTGATTCCCGGAGGAATGAGATATCCCAAAACTGAACAGTAAATGTACCGGGACTGTTTTGGAATTCTGTGTTAAATTGTGAAGCCTGGGAGGGAGTGATATAGCGAGCAGATGCGTCGGGCACGACAACTTGATTGACAATTGTTGGCAACCCGCTCATCTGCGTCGTAACGGTCCACATTCGATAGGTTGTCGATAACATCGGGATCCCACAGCGCAGGAAACTGGATATATCAGTCAACGTGTCGCCACGTGTCACTGTCACCAGGGCTTCAATGCCATTAATGCCGAACTGACTCTCCGACCGGGATTGGTAAAGATTTGTGATATTATCCGCCCAATAACTTTGGATCGGCCAGTTAGTCACGTCGCTTGTGTTCATGGCGCTGCCGACCTCCGACGCCTGTCCGGCTTGGTATGAGTAGTCCGTGGTTTCAAACATTAGGCTCGCCTGCCCCACCGTAAATAGATCGGGGGATTGGACGTTCGCGCACTTGCCGTTTGTGTAAGTGAATCCTCCGTTGTCCACATAAGCACCGACATTATAGCCTTGGATTGTCGAGCCCGGCGTATAAAGAGCGTTCCAAGCCGAAATGAGAGAGAGGTGTGATTGGTTCACATTCACGACAACCTGAAATCTGTACCGTGCGCCGATTAGATCGTTCGGGTTACAGTTCTCAGGAAGAGTATTACAGCCTGGGTAGACCGGCAAGAATCCTTCATTGCCCCCGGCTTGCGATATGACGGCCAGAGTGGCTGTTCCGCTTGTGATCGTGCCCGCGGTGTTCGTCACAGTTACGGTAAACTGGGAGTTGTTATCCGCGCTCGTTGTCGCCGGCGTTGTATAAATCGGATCGGTAGCGTCCGTGATGGGGGTTCCGTTCTTGCTCCACTGATAACTAAGGGGGGCCGTCCCTGTTGCGAAAACTCGGAAAGACGCAGTGTTGCCTTGCTCGACCTGGGCAATCCCCGTTTGCCCCACTATGATAGGAGCCACCGGGGCGGATATGACCGTGAGTGTCGCGGGTGAGCTGGTGAAGCCGTTGACGCTGTTTGTGACGGTCACCGTGAAGTTTGCTCCGTTGTCCGCGCCCGTACTCGGCGGCGTCGTATAGGTTGCCGATGTCGCACCATCGATCGGCAATCCATTCCTGCTCCACTGGTAGGTGATGGGCGCGGTTCCGATCGCGCCCACGCTGAATGTAGCACTCGCTGGGGCAATTACCATTTGATTCCGCAGCTGTCCTCCGATGAGAGCCGGACCGACCGGCGACAGGTTCAGCGTAGGTTCAGGATTGACAGTCAGAATGGCCGCAGCGCTGATGGCGGTGCCGGAGCCGTCCGAGACTTTGACGGTGTAGCCAGATCCGTTCGTCCCAGTGGCGGTTGGCGGCGTTGTGTAGGTCCCCAAGATGGCGCCATTGATAGCTGCACCGTTCTTGAACCACTGGTATGAGAGAGTGCCGTGCCCAGCTGCGCTTACGCTGAACGTTGCTGGCACTGGCGCGGTCACTGTTTGGCTCTGCGGCTGGATGGTTATCGATAGTGTTTGCGCGCGAATGCTCACCGGCATAAGGCACAGGCAAACAGCTGCGCCAACTATGCCTGGGTTCGCCATACCTCTGCCCGGCCATTTCGGTCCTGCATCAATGGCGCGCCGCTGGCGCACGGCAAAGGGCCGCTCGACCGCGACCCCGCAGCGATAGTTCGCAACCACTCATTCTTGTTTGGCACCGTTTGTCATCATCTAGGAAAGACCGCTGCTGCTCTTGGAGATAGTAACATGCGTACCGTCCAGCCGGGTGAATTGGAATCCCGCGAAGTCTTCTGTAAAGGTCTGAACCAGGTCCTGCAACATCGCGATCGCCACATCTTCGCCCAGGCGGAAGCCGACCTCGGCATCACTTCGGTAGTGAATGCCCCCAAAGTTGCGGCCCATGGCGATGTTGAACGCCAGCTTGTTCACTTCTCCTCCCACCGTCAGCGCGGCATCGGTGAACGGAATGAGCGAGAGACCGTCGGCGCTGGCTTGCACGGTATCCGTAACCAACTGCGTCTCGTCGAAGAATGCCTTCAGCATCGCCGAACAGGCGCCTGCGACCGTGGCGTGACCTGCGGGATACGAAGGATGGAGCGGGCAACCTTCAGCGAATGCTTGCGGCAATAAGTACGATCCGTTGGCGGTAAAGACAGCCGGCAGTGCGGCGGAGTTCAGCAGGTCCGCATGTATCGGATAATTCGCTGCTCCGACCTTAGTCTGATGAACTCGGCCGCCGAACTCCTCGGGTCGGAGGCGACGGTGGATCGACCACTTCTGGTACCAGGCCGCCTTGAGGGCATCCTGGCAGGCAGCTCCCAGCAGACAGCAGATATGGGGTGCGCCGAACGTGGCGAAGCCGGTTTCCACTTTAGTGGTCTTGTACGGGTTAGCAGGGTTCAGGTACGGATTAGCGTTGAGGACGGACAACGGGCTTTGGTTGAGCAAAATCAGAGCGGCATTATGGAAGGCTTGATAGAGAAAATCGTAGTGCACCCACTCCGCCAGGGCGCGACCGCTGTAAATGTACTTGGGCGTCGGGTCTGCTGTCCAAGGGCGGAAGGGCGGAACTCCACTCTGTAGGACCAGCCACTCAGGAAATGTCTCCAAATAGTCAATGCCGGGCGCTCCCGCCGTATACCGCTGGTCAACCACTGTCGAGTTGACAGGGATGGGTTGCCACAAGAACTGAGAGAGGTAAGGGCCAGCGAGAGCGCCGAGAACATTACCGCCGAAAAGGGTCCCGGCCGTGACTTTACCGCTGACGACCGGCCCACTGAAGGCCGAAAGATGGTTGAGATCCTGGATTGCCGCCTGAGTGATCGGGGACGTATCGTAGTTGGCGAACGGAACATCGCGAGCCAGCGCCTGCCAATAGAGTTCCACCATCTCCGCTGCGGCATGCGCGCTGCTGAAGGACGGCGCGGGTGGCGTTCCAAGACTGTGGGAATCGGCGCCCTCCAGCTGATAGGCGAAAGCCGCCTGTGGGTTCACGAGCTTCATCCCCGATCCGCGGTCGAGACTCTCGAGGTCCGATTGCTTCCCGGTCGACAACGCGTAGAGTAGCGTTTCATAGGTTCCCCGTTCGACTTCTCCGAGTTGGGTGTGGGGCAGCCCTTTGGTGAAGCTGGCGATGTAGTTGGGTAGCGATGCCTCGTCGCCATTACTGACTGGGTTTGCCGCAGGTTGATGGCACTCGAAAAGAGCGGTTTCCTGGCGAGTGCGGAGAGCCGTCTCGCCACGCTGGCTAAGGCCAGCGGGCGGCCTACGATCTATCAGTGTCTTTGCGCGCCCTGGAGCGACAAGTCCGGCTATGCCGGCCAGACTACGAAGAAAGGAGCGACGATCATTGGGATTCATGTTGCGCTCAGAGGGGGCGCTGCTGCGCCTTATTGGCCTGTCCAGGTTACCTTCGCAAAGCCACGAGATCCGACCGAGGGATACGAAACACTGACCGTGGCGGCCGTCGATTGCAGGGTACCGGTCAGTGTGAAGGGAATGACTTGGTCCGCAGTCGTCTCGCCATAGATGTAAAGGTTTCCGGTGGTTCCAGGCGGGATATTGACCCCGGAAATGATCACTGGAACGGGGGATCCCGTGTTGATCGTGACGTCGGGGAAGCTGAAGGGATTAGCGTTGATGGCGATGTTGTTGACTTTGGTCACGTTGATGGTGGAAGTACCCCCAGTTGGAAGAGAGATGCTCACCGGTGTCGAAACAATTACTGTTTGGGCGCTTCCAGTCCCGCCGGTTTCGGTGAATGCTTCAAGTCGGATAATACCACCTCCACCATTGGGAGATCCGCCGGCCGCGTTAACGCCACTCTCGCCGCTGATGTTGTTGGTGAAGCTAACGGTGTTCGCAACAAGCCGAACTGCGCCACCACTTCCGCCACCACTAACGCTGTAGCCACTGCCCCCGTTGGCTAAAATGCCAGCATTATTAGTAACAGTGATCTGTGTGGAACTCGCAATTAGTATCGCCCCCCCACCAGCCCCTCCACCGCCGCCGTTACCTGCGCCACCTCCGCCGGACCCTCCGATCAAAGGCTGGAGATAGTTGTTCCCGGTAAATGTCCCCCCGCCTCCCGCCGGATTACCTGTTGGTGCGCCCCCGGAGCCACCGCCAGGGCCACTTCCCGGCGCGGCGTTTTGCCCCGTGACAGAGCCTTGGCCCACGCCGCCCGAAAAACCTCCAGGCCCGGGCTCATTGGGAGAGCGCTGGGTTGGACTGCCCGCCGGCCGTCCGTTCGTTCCGCTTAGATCCAGGACCCCACCGTCCAGCACAACATCACCCGTCGCCAGCCAGTACACAGGACCATTAAGAACCCACCCCGAAAGCCGTACCGTCGTCCCCGCTCCGATTGTGATGGTAGTGAAGTTGTAGATGTTGTTCACGCGCTGGCCCAGCGTGGCTGGAGGAAAAGAGAGGGTACCCAAATTCTGCGCATAAGTCAGCGGCCCATCGGCCCCGGTCGATCCGCTGCTGAACGTGGTCGGCGGCTGCGCCTGGACGCTTGTTGCAAGAAATGCGAAGCTTAAAAGAAAGATACTGGGCCTCATAGCTATTTCCTCCCGATCAAGAAACCAAGAACTCTCCGTTCGGCCGAGAGCAGGCCTCCGGCGAATGAGTTGCGGGCTATTCCCCGTACCTCTTGCGCAAGGTAGTTTATAGGCCCGCGCACCTGAAAGCGAATAGTCGAGTACGGTGCAGTGTTCCCCGACAAATCCTCGACGCCGCTGATTGTGACCTGCACCACTCCCGATGCTCTGAGAGGCACCTCTGGTGTAAGAACCACTTCACGGCCGTCCTTCGCCAAGCTGATCGAATCTGCCTCCCGAACGCCATTTTGCATGAGCCACACAGTGTCCGAACTCAGAGTCAGCGGATTGACCGACCGGTCAAATGAGAGTCGGATTTCTGCAGTTCCCTCCACGTTCGTCGCGCCATCTGCTGGTGCAGCTGACAATAGACGAGGGGATTCGAAATTGCTCTCGGTTCCGGTGGTAAGGGTTTGCTCGATCGGCGGTGCCGGCTGCCCAGTCAGGTCTAGGACACCCCCGGAGATTTCATATTTGTAGCTGGAATTGGGCCTGAGTGGTTCCGCCGGCAAGATCCGGATGGTGTGGTCTCCACGCAGCTGAATGCCGGCGTCAATCAGCCGCGACGTTGCACTCTCGCGCAAAGTGACGCTGCCCGGGCCCACCGTTGAGGTGTCGAGAGGTCGGCTGTATTCGACTTCAATGACCGGGTTGAGCGGCATACCGGCGGCGGTGCCCGGAACTGCTCTCAGTACGTCGGCTAGCTCCGTGGCTGTCCTAGCCGTAGTGAATAGTCCCTCGTAGCTGGGCATTGGATGCCCGTTCGCACCGGTCGGTCTGCTCCAGGCTACGCGAACTACAGCACGGCCACGAAGCGGCGAGTACGGGGCGAATTCCACTACCGTGGCCCCCTCCGTGATGCGAACCGCACCATCCACCGGGTCGCCATCCTGCGTTACCCGCAGAGCGTTGCTCGCCAAACTTGCATCAATCGATTTGGCCAGGTAAAGGCGGATGGGGGAGAAGTAGGAGTTCACGCCGGTAGCCCCAAGCGGAGGGCTCTGCGCAATGACCGGTCCCGCGATAACGTCAGACACCTCTGACGTATGAAACTCGCTCTTGAACGGCGGAAGCTGACGACCCCACAAGTCTTGTACCTGTTCGGAAACCGTCACTCGAATGGAATTGTTTGGCGGCAAAGCAGCGCGCAGCATCACGATGCGGAAATCCGTCGAGTAAGACAGTTCCGCCACCAACGGCTGGTCTCCGGCCTTGAGGGCGAAATTCTGCGAATTCATCGATGCAGGGTCAATTGGCGATGAGAAAGCCAGAGCCACTGTCGAGCGTGGAGCGACGTTGACAACCCCATTACCGGGCGCAACGGAGAGCACAATAAACGGGTCCCTATTTACCGACGAACTCGCTCCATTGATTTCAAGGCTTGGTCCGTTCGACAATGATGCTGCGACAGTGTGTTGAGGCTTAAGGCGCGCAGACTGCGATGAGGTAGCCAAGCAGGGGCTGCTCGAGTTGCAGACAGAGAATGGTAAGCTATCGGCCTCCGTCGGCGGCGATGCGGCTCCCATATTCAAGACCGCGAACGGCAACGTATCAACCTCCACCGATGCGGCAATCCCAGAGAATCGGCAGGTCAGGGGAGTGCATGCGGGATCCAGGGGATTGGATCCACTCGCAACTTCCACGCCGTCGGAGTAGCCGTCGCCGTCGGTGTCAGGGTTGAAAGGATCAGTGCCGAAAATGAGCTCGAGGGCATTGACCAGGCCATCGCCGTCGGGATCGAGGGTCGGATCGACGAAGGCGCTGAAAGCGTTCGCCGAAGTTACGGGGGTAGCGGAGCCGGCGGTCCCGACGCTCCCCACTACTGCGAATTGGCCGTTCGCTGTGGCATTGGCAATCAGGCTCAGAACTGCCGAAGTGCCATCTGCCGAAGGCGCGGCGCCTGCGACGGTGATTCCGGAGCCTGGAATGGAAAACGTGCAGTACACGAAGTTAGCGCCGGTCACTGTAATACTGGCGGTTGTGCCGGCCTGCATCACTCGCGGCTTCACGGACGTGATAATTGGCGCGGGAAAGACTGTTTCGGTGCCGGGTGCGGTTACTATTGCGCCCCCAACGCTTACGATAATCGATCCAGTTGTCGCTGCGGCCGGAATGGTGACCACCAAGGTTGTCGAGGTCGCCGTGACGACTGTAGCGGACACGCCGCCAATCGTAACAAGGTCAAGCGAGGGGTTGGTGCTGAAGCCCTGCCCCTGAATGGTCACCGTGGCGCCGACAGGGGCCTGCGTGGGGGTCACGTTGAAGATCGTCAGCACGCCCGTCGCTGGCGCCCCGGATCGGTTGATCTGTACGATGTTGCCGACGGAGTCGTAAACGTATTGGATGACCACGCCAGTGGAGTCGATTACTTTGGTGAGTTGGTTGAGGTCGTCGTAGATGTATTGGTAGGTAATGGGCTGCTGGGCTAGTAGGGTACCAGTGAGCAAGAAGAAACAGATGGCTGTCACGGGGGCGAGACGAGCGGCACTGCCGCCATCACTTGCGCGCCTTCTTGCGCGAACTAAGGATTCCGTTGGACGGTTCATTAACTTCCGTGTCTTGCCAATATCTGACCAACAACAGTCTGGACTCTTCAGTCTATAACAGCATTTCTCAATGGTCATCGTCTCGGCCACAACGCTTTTACCGTCGAGACATAGTTGTAAAGGAACTTGAAGCCCTCTACTGACATAGAGAAAGGCTCTGAAAACCCGCCGATTACAAACTCGCCAACCGTCTCCAAGAGATCCTTCTCAAATTCACGGATACATCCGTTGGCAAGTACTTGGAGAGAACTGCCGATCAGACTAAAGCCCCCTAGCTGAAGAGCTCCAGCAACCCCCTCACACTCCGGGCACGCTGCTAGAATCACAAGATTGAGCAGGTACTTTTGAATGGCGGTTTGTGTCTCTCTTTGATCGAGCTGGTCCGCGACGTTTATCAACAGCTGAAGAGCATCTTGGTTGCTTGCATACAAGCCTAATGAATCTAGGCGGTTAATTGGGTTGTTGCGCACGTAGGAATATAGATTAAAGTCGCCTGTGAACCCCATCGGATCCTCGCTAATGAACCGTCCACTCGTGGGATTGTAAAACCGTGCGCGATAGTAGTACAGGCCTCCGGTAATCAGCATGCGCCCAGAATACTCAAACGGATATGTACTGTTCTTAGTGGTAGTCTGTCCGAATGGATCGTAAAAGACGTGTCCTTGTACTGTTCCCGTCTGATCGACCGTGGCGACAATGCTATTTAGCGCATCACCTAAACCGTACTCAATCAGACCGCTACTGTGCACCACTGCCAAGTGATCATCGATCCACTGTCCCGCCAGCACGGAATACTGATCACCTTCGCTGCGGTTCACATAGGCGACGTTGGTGAGATCGTCCAAAACGAATGTCTGGATCACGTTGGCGGCAGGCCCCGCGTCCTTCTGCTGGAGCAGATTTCCTGTAAAGTCGTAGGTGAAGCTCGTGGTTTGACCGTTCGGAGCCGACATCGATACAAGACGGCCTCTCGTGTCCCATATGTAAATAGCGTTTCCGCCGGCGGCGCCTGAGGTGGTAAGGTTACCGCTGGCGTCGAAAATGTTGCCTGTGGATCCGAACTGAATTTGTTCGTTATCGCCATCGTAGAGAGTCGGCGCGACGGCCTGCGTCACCAACGATTGGGCCATACTGTTCGTAGCGCTAGTCCTGTTGCCGGTGGCGTCGTAGGAATATGTCTGGCTGCTCAGGCTGCCGCTCGGTCCAGCGTGGGTCAGCGTTGCCAGCCTCCCAAGTTGATCGTAGGTGTATTGGCTAGCCACGCCATTCATTCGATTCACAGTTGAAACGAGATTCCGAGAGTCATATGTCCGGTTCACGCTCGCTGCCGTAGTCGAGGCACTCAGAAGATTGCCGGCCAGATCGTACGTATATGCAATAGGCGGCTGCCCGGCCACCTGCCGCGAGGTGGCTCTTCCCAGCGCATCGCGCACGTAATTCACGGCTCCAAACGGCGTAGCCGAACTCGTGAGCCGCCCGGCCAAGTCGTAGGCAAACGCAAAAGCGCCGCTTGCGGAGTCGCTAACGTTGAGCAACCGGCTATTGGCATCGTAGGAGCGGGCGACCGAACTGCCATCCTGGTAGTTTTCGCCGGTCAAGCGATTCACAGCGTCGTAAGTAAAGCCGCTAGTCTGGCCTCGGCGGTCCTGGAGGCGGATCAAATTCCCATCAGAGTCGTACGTTCGGGTGTCGGTCCTCCCCAACGGGTCGCTGCGGGTGAGGAGCCGGTCCATTAGGTCATATGTAAAGGAGGTGTTGTTGCCCCGCGCGTCCGTGACCGACAGCAGATTGCCGACCTGATCGTACGCAAAACTAGTGACGCCGCTCTGCGCGTTCGTCTGGCGGGTAATGCGATTAGACTTGTCATACGTGATCACGGTCGTCCTTCCCAAAGGATCCTGAGTCCTCAGGAGTCGTCCGTTGCCGTCGTACGACAGGAGCGTGATATTTCCCAAGGCGTCCTTGATGGATACTAGGTTTCCGAAGGAGTCGTACGAAAAGTAACTCGACTGATTCTGCGGATCAGTCGCCTGCGTCAACTGCCCGTATTGGTCATGCTGATACGAGGTCACATTACCGTTAGGGTCTTTCTGGGTTAGAAGATTCCCGTGTGAGTCGTAGTTGAATGTCGTCTTATCGCCCAGGGCATCCATAATCGACGTGAGTTTGTTAAATATGGGGTCGTACGTAAAGATAGTGGTGTTGCCCAACGCATCGGTGTGGGAGAGCAGATTTCCAGTCGAATCGTCGTAAGAGAAGCCTTGATCCCCGGCTCCAGTGTCGCCGCATTCAGGGCAGTACCCGGTTCCCGTAAGGCCTACGATATAGTTGCCGCCATCGCGAGCTATAGTTCGCGTCTGACCCAATGCATCGGTAACGCCGATGAGAGCTCCATTGGAATTGAAGCGGTAGGATGTCTGGTTGCCGAGGGCATCCGTCACAGCGGTCGCCAATACTGGGCTCAGTATACCCGCCGAAGGGTTTTGAAGTGTATAAACGAAGTGCAACACACTCCCGTCGCCTTGGACTTGCTTGGTAACGCGATAATTCGAATCGTACGTATTAGATGCGACTACCACACCTCGCCCATCGGTCTCCGCGGTCAGGTTGCTATTAACGTCATAATCGTACCGGGTAGTACTGCCGTCCGTGTGAGTGACGACGCGCAATAGTGCGGCTTCATTTGGTTGGGCGGCGTTTGCGCACTGAGATCTTTCGTAGCCATAGCTGACGAAACTGCCGTCAGGCGCCGTAATCTGCGTGATGCAACCGCCAACCGAATAATTAAAACGCATCGCTCGCCCTGTCGGGTCCGTAATGGCTTCAATCCAAAAGCCGATATGGGTGATTGTGAATGTATTTCCGTTTGGGTCGGTCACGGAGGTGAGCAGGGTGCGTAACAAGGGAACGCTGTATATGACGCTGAACTGGAAGGTGGTGCCATCCTTCCATCGCAGACTGACACTATTGCCATTCACGGTCATGACCCCGCCGCCCATCAACGGCACTCCCGAATTGATAAATGTGCCATTCGCCTGCTTGGAGAAGGCAAAGCGATTTCCGTCAGGCATAATCAAACTGATGACGGAGACCGACGAGGGGTTAACGGTGTCCAGTTCGTAACCCCAATTGTGGTTTGTGCCGTAGCCGAAGGGACCGAAGGCCGTGGCTGCCGGATTGATTCCATTACGATAGTTTCGAATGATAGAAATACTGCCGCGGGCTCCGCCAAATGAGATGTCTGTTTCGCGGACGACGGCAAGGCCTGAAGATAGGTCGACCGGTTTGCCTCTTTGCGCAATTGGACAAAAGGCGCAAGGGTTGATCTGATTGCCGGTTGGCGTGCCCACCATGTGCCAGTCGAAATGCACAAGGCCGTAGCGATGGCCAGGATGGGCGGGATCCGTGTCGGGCACCCACTGCGTTCCATCGTTGGACACGGTTGCCGTCCCATAAGGAACCATCACGCCGTGCGTGGGATCGAGGGTCATCAGAGTCGTGCTGTTGCCCGGCGGGTTGTTTAGCGTATTTGGGTAATAGACGGCAACTGGCTGGCTCGTCACCGCGTTGGCTGGCTGAAACGCCACAATGAACACGGCGACCATCGTGGGGACTTGCGGCTTAAGTGCGGGCAAACGGTCGACAGGGACGTCGACTGCCGCCAGGGGGAATGGGTTGGGCGTTGTCCCATCCGGCATGGTGAGGGTGGTGCCGGCGTATACCGTTACCGAAAGTCCGGGAATTGTCTGGTATGAATAGCTCTGGTCCGTTGCGTAGTTCTGCTGAACGTTAAAGGTCTCAGCATTGTCGATGCGCGGAAGATGAACTAAGATCGGCGAGGCCGTGACTTCACCAGCGATCATCGTAAACGCCAAGTTCACACCTGCGTAAGTACCGGCCGGGCTGGTGACGGTCATGCCGTTAAATCCGACCAGTTGGGGCCCGACGCAATTGGCCGCGAGGTTGACGAGGGCAAAGTTGCCGGCCGCATCGGAGACCGTGCTGCCTGTGCATCCGGTGGTGTTCCCGTTCCCGTCCTTCCCCAGCATGGAAACGGTCACGCCCGCCAGAGGCGTCTCAGAAGAATTGGAAACCACGGTACGTCCAAGAAACGAGGTCGTCGGTGCCACAACCGCCAGCGAGACCGGCGAGGATTGCGTGATCGCGATCCCGCCGATAGTGGCAGAAGCCGTAATCGACAGATTTGCTGTCGCAATCGGTTGGCTGGCCGGAGCCGTCAACGCCAGTATCGCAGTCTGGCCAGCAGTGATGGAAGATGGCGTCAGAGATGTGGTCACACCGCTCGGCGCACCGGTGAGGCTCAATGCGGCAAGCTGGTTGAAGCCGTTGGAACTGCTCAACTGCACCGCGTAAGCCACGCTTTGTCCCTGTACCAGGCTGGCCGAGGCAGGAGACGCCGTGAGGCTGAATGTGTTTGAAGGATTGACGGTGAAGGAGGAACTGGTGCTGGCACCGCCAGCGCCGTTGTTTACGGTAATGGGACCTGTTACAGATCCAGCGACGACCACGAAGCTGACCGAAGCCGAAGAAACGCTCGAAAAGGGTTGCCCGATCGTGCCTCCCCGCATTGGCATGGAGATTTGGGGCGCTGAGCCGAAATTACTGCCGGTCACCGTGACTAAAGTACCGACAGGCCCAGACTTCGGGTTGAAATCTGTAATCGTCGGACCCGAATCGGCGGCGCAGACCGAAGTGAGAACCGCGTTAATAACATTCTGGACATCCACGACGTTGACAACGCCATCGGTGTTCAAATCCATTGCGTTCCCGGTTAGAACACCAAGGGCCCCATTGATTCCCAACTGAATGTCGGACACGTCGGTTTTCCCGTCACTGTTCAGGTCGCACCTCGACGAGATTGGAGGCGGGACGTCGGCAGCTACGGGCACACCAGGTATCGCAGCGGCACCGAATATCGGATGTGTAGCAGCGATAAACCACGCCGCCAATGCCGCCTTGTAGGGCGATGAAAGATGATTGTGTCCCAGCATTCAACGATCGGTTTCTCTGAGGGCATCCCAGAGTTTGGTCAATTAGCCTGGTGGTCCCCGGAGGATGAGCACCCGTTAGGGGGCATATTAGCGCGTTCTGGTCCGTCCCGCCTTGTGAATTTCTGTGAAAATGGTAAGGAATAGATACAAAATGAGATATTCTGCTTCAACGGCACCAAGCACTCCGTTACCAGACGTCGGCCGCGCGGGAAACCTCTCACGGTCGGAGGGTGTTTTAGGTTATTAGGGTGTCTTCAGACTGCCCAGACTCCGAAGACTCACGGAGATCGGTCTTCGACCGGATGACCCTCGCCGAAGGCGAGTCGTAACTCGTTCCCTGACCTCAGCATCACCGCTGTGGAATCTGTGAGAATGGTGATTCAAAGATGGAGAACCGCATATACGAATTCGGCAGCTTTCGGATCTCCGCATTCAACCGCACACTCGTCCGCAATGGCGTGAGGATTCCCCTCACCGGCAGAGAATTCGACACCTTATGGGCACTCGTACGACAACCGGGCGTTCCTTTGAGTTGGGGCGTTTTGTGCAACGAGATTTGGAAGGACGCCAACGTCACCGAGAACAATCTGCGCCAGCAGATCAGTTCTCTGCGCCGGAAGCTTGGGCTCGATTCCGATGGGAAGGACTACATTCTCACCATACCGAACCAGGGGTACCAACTTGCGGCAACGGTCGTGCCTGGTGCCGAAGAAGTGCCGGACGACTCTCGGACAGATCCCGGCCTACCGGCTGCACCGGAGCACTTTCAGGCAGAATTCAGCCCGGCATTTATTAATAGTCCTTTTCCCGGCCCGGTTCAGGCCCCAGCCAAGCGCCTTCGAACCCTAGCTCTTCTTGTGGCTACGTCCGTCACGGTGGTAGTCGGGGGAGGCCTTGCGGGCTGGCAGCTATTGCCAAAAGAGGCTCAGATACTGGAGTGCCGCCAGATTACCCGCGACGGACGGATGAAGGGCGGCGGGGTATTCATCGACGGTGACCGGATTTACTTCAACGAGTCCGTGGGGAGCAAGTCCGTGATATCTTCCGTGGCGCTGGGCGGAGGCAACGTCGATCTTTTGCCGATGATCCCCGCAGGGCTCCTGGCGATCTCGAACACCCGACATTCCCTCCTCGTGAGGGACGAAACCAATAACCTGTATGAAGTCCGACTCGGATCTCTTGCTTTTCAGCAAATCCTCTTGCCGCCTGGCGTAAGTGCAGGGGCGGCGGCTTGGGATCCTCAAGGCCACCGAATCGCGATCGAGTCTCTGGATTCCCTGACGGTCTTCGAACCCGGGAAAGAGAAACCTCTGTTCCAAGCGCACTTTCCAGGGCCCGCGAACGTCTCGGGTTGGGACCCCCAGGGCCACCATCTGCGCTTCGAGGTGTGGGAAACTAAGGCTGAGGTAACTCACTGGTGGGATCTCAGCGAAAACAGCTTTAGCGCCCAACCACTCCCCCACTTTTCCCCCAACCCGAGAGAAATCCACGGCACTTGGACAAGTGACGGGCGTTTCTTCGCGTTTGAGGGTGGAACATTAGGCCAGACGCAGATCTGGGTCGTGGACTTGAATCAAAGACCGCCCAAGCCCTACCAACTCACTCTTGATGCTCGCACCTGGCACGATCCCACCTTCGTTCCAGGCTCTAACACCATAATTGCTACTGCAGGTCAAACGCAGGGACAGTTGGTAACACTACCTGTGTCGGCTCGGGCGGAGGAACAGAAAACGATCCTCCCGGGCGTTTCTGCTTATGAATTGGACTACTCCCGGGACGGGCAGTGGGTTGCTTATACTCGCTTCCCGGAGCACACAACCTGGCGATGTCGACTTGATGGCAGCGACGCCCGGCAGATCTCCCCTCCCGGTTTGGAGGCGCACCAGCCACACTGGTCTCCGGACGGAACCCGCATCGCCGTGATGGGAAGGATGGCCAGCAACAAAACACGATGGCATATCTACCTGGCTTCGAGCTCAGGAGGAGGTTTGGAGGAGCCTCTACCAGAGGGTGATGACCAGGGCGTGCCGACCTGGACGCCAGACGGCCGGTCCCTCGTCTTTGGCGATCGCACCACCTACAAAGGCTTTGACCGCGCCGCCATCCATCTGTTGAACTTGCAGACTCGGGAGGCAACTACCGTTTCCACCCCCACCGGGATGTGGAGCCCAAGGATGTCACCAGACGGCAAACATCTCGCAGCCGTCAGCTTCGACAGTAAGTCTCTCTACATTCGGGATAACGATTTGGATACCTGGCGAAAGTGCGTCGCGATGAATTTCCTCGAGGAAGTATCGTGGCCGCTGGACTCGTCGTTTGTTCAATTCAGCGCGAACACAGCGACCGGTGGACGAGGACTCTTTCGCGTCAGCCCACAGTGCGAGGCAGCGAGACTAGTTGTGGACACATCGGGATACCAGCTTCTGGGCGACACGTGGTTCGGGATAGGGCCCGATCACGCCCCAATGGCTTTCCTTCGAATGCCAGACGAGGTCTATGCCATCGATTGGCGCCTGCGACGCCGCATCCCGTGAGGCGGAATCACAGCGCCGACCAGGTTAGAATGGCCGGGCGGCGGGTTGGCTTTTGGCCGGAAGTTTGGCAAGAGATCGACCCACACTTTACGCATAATGCCTTGTCGAAAGGGACCCTACGGCTGCTTGACGGGGCCTCCGGCTCTCGCTGCCTGGTCTCCTGCGCGTGGGCCCCGGCCCTTACCTCAGGCCAGTAAACTATTCGGCCGACGCCCGCCTGCTGGTCACATGCGGAGTGATGCTAGCAGAAACGGTCCCTCATCTGCCTCAAACCGAAAGCCACGTACCTCTAAAAGGTGCTTCATGACCATATTGTCACTGTTAACGTTGCCCGCGACTGTGGCTGCTTGCATCTGCGTCGCTGAGTCCAATATGTGGTCGAGCAACGCCGTGGCGATGCCCAGTTTTCGGTGATCTGCACGCACGAACAGCAGGTCAAGCCAAAGAAACGCGTGATCTTCGTCAAACGAATAGGCTAGAAATGCCGTGGGGATTCCGTTGCTCTCGGTCCAAATAACCGGCTTGGAGAAGCCTCCCAATACTGTGCCGTGACACGTGTCAAATACTTGGTCGAAGGCAGCGATAACAAAATCACTAATTCTGCTGTTTGCAATAGAATCAGCCGAGTAAATCATTCGACCCTCCATCGCCCTCCGCCTGGATAGGCGGTGTTGATCGTGCGGACTTTCGGTCTCTCAACACTCCCTCGACTCCGAGTCTTGGGCGGCCGTCCTACTTCGCCGCTTTTGCCGAGGGAGCCTTAACCCCAGCCCTTTTGGTAGCGACCTTCCGAGCGGGCCCGGACTTCCTTACGACTGGCGAATGTGCCTTTAATGGGCCTTCTTTTCAGCCCAACGCTTCTTCAAGGCGGCCACGATGTTAGCTCGACCAGCTTTGCTCAGTTTCCGTTTCGGCTTCGGCGGTTCTGGCTTGGCTACCGCAGCTGGTGGCGCAGATTCGCCCCGAACCTTCGCCCATCTCTGTCGCTGGGCTTCCCTCATCCGACGAATGGCGGTAGCGGAGAATCTCTTTCGCTTTCGATGCGGTGCCGCTTCTGTCTTCTCGGTATCGACAGGTTCATGAGAACCAGGGTGAAGCATCGCTCGGAGTTCGGCAATCTGAGCGTCTATGCGTGTCTTCTGCGCTTCATATCCGTCAATGGCGGCGGTGACTATTTCAGCAGTG
>Ga0182018_10001531_pt1 | contig 26026 bp, 26 predicted proteins | sample 812P2MmetaG_FD_120490 | JGI IMG/M metagenome (GOLD analysis project Ga0182018, IMG submission 120490) | Permafrost microbial communities from Stordalen Mire, Sweden - 812P2M metaG | ecosystem: Environmental > Terrestrial > Soil > Wetlands > Permafrost | place: Sweden: Stordalen | collected...
AATATTTTCCTGCTCGGCTTCGCGCACCTGCAATTGCGCGGCGGCGTCCTTGAATTTTTTATATTCGACGAGCTGCCGGATCAATTCCCAGCGCGGGTCTTCGCCTTCGTCCTCGCCTTCGACAACGACCTGCTGATCCACGGGCAGCAATTCGCGGCTCTTGATATACATGAGCGTCGAGGCCATCACGAGGAATTCGCCGGCTACCTCAAGATCGAATTCGCGCATGAGGTCAATGTGCGCGATGAATTGCGTGGCGAGCTTGGTGAGGTTGACCTCGTAAATGTCCACCTCCTCCTTTTTGATGAGATAAAGGAGCAGGTCGAGCGGGCCTTCAAAGACCTCGAATTGAACTTTGTATTCGGCCATGAACTGCGAAAACTTTAGAACGGGCGGACAACATTTGCAATGAAGGAAGGAAAATGGAAAATGCGTTTCACAAATTTGACCCGCACCCGGAATTTTTGAAAATTATCGGTTGCCCTTTCGCCAGCATTTGAATATCATTTGGCTTTACATGTCGAACCGTTATCAACCCGGTTGACTTTGACTGTTTGAGTTTTCATTCATTATGTTTTTAGAGCATCTCTTGTTTTGGACCGCCGCTGGTTTCAGCGTGGGTGTCACTTTTGCTTCGTTCTTTGAATGGACGTTGCACCGCTATTTCATGCACCGGCCTTTCGCGGGCTGGGAATACGCCTTTCGCGCGCACGCGCTGGTGCATCACCACAATTTCAAGTCCGACCACACTTACCACCTTATCAACGAGCATGACAAAAAAACCATCCCGATGGCGTGGTGGAACGGCCCGACCATCATCGCGGTCGGAATGGTGCCGGTGCTGGCACTGGCCTTGCCGTTTGGCCGGTGGGATTTTGCCCTCGGCACGCTGGTGTCTTTCTGCGCCTATTACGGTGCTTACGAATACATGCACTGGTGCATGCACCTGCCGAAGGCGCGGCGCGTGGAACGTTCCTGGATTTTCTACCGGCTCAACGGCCATCACCTGCTGCACCACCGTTACATGCACAAGAATTTCAACGTCGTGATGCCCTTCGCCGACCTCTGCCTCGGCACGCTGCTGCTCCGCTCGAAAATAAAATTCCCGCAGGCGCGCGGCGCGGCCGTTCCCGACGTGCAGCCGAAGCTGCACAAGCCCGCGCCGTCGCAAACTTGACGCGCGCAACTCAAAAAACTACCTTGTCAGCCGGTTGGTGGTCGTAGCTCAATGGTAGAGTCCAAGCTTGTGGAGCTTGTTGTTGCGGGTTCGAATCCCGTCGGCCACCCCACTTCAAAAAATTCAAATCTCGTAGTTGGGCCGCGCATCCGTTCTGCCCCACCGGATTTTGTGCCAGACACGCTCGTGAACGTAATACAGGAAAATCTTCGTGAACAATTCCACACCGCTGACGTAGAACGCCCACTTCAGTTTCCCCGTGACTATAAAAGTGATGACGAGCGTGTCCAGGCTCCCGGTGATGCGCCACGAAACCGCCTTGGCAAGACTGCGATAATGTTTTTCGGCCATGCCGGAAAATAAGAAATTCCGGCGCGAAACTAAATCGAAAAGTCTTCCGAGAAAATCTTCACGTTTTTCAATTCCACAAAGACGTGCTCGCCGGTTTTCAACTGCAACTGCTGGAATTCCTCCTTGCTCAACTGCGCCGTGAATTGTCCGCCGCCGTTGATGCGTTCCAATTCCAGATTCGCCAGCGGCCCGGCGGCATTGCAACGGACGACTCGCGCGGGAAAAGTTTTCTGGCCGTTCGCCTCGCGCGTAATGCGGATGTCGTGCGGGCGCACGAACGCGACCGCGTCCGTGTCCGTTTCGCCGGCGGTTTCGGGAACATCGAATTTTGAGTCGCCAATCGTCACCGCACCGTCGCGCACACGTCCACTGAACAGATTCACGTTGCCGAGAAAATCATAGACGAACGGTGATGCAGGATGGTCGTAAATCTCTTCCGGCGTGCCGATCTGTTCAATTTTCCCGTCGCGCAAAATGGCGACGCGGTCAGCGACTTCCAGCGCCTCCTCTTGATCGTGCGTGACAAAAAGTGTCGTGATGTGAATTTCGTCGTGCAGTCTGCGCAGCCAGCGGCGCAATTCCTTTCGCACCTTCGCGTCGAGCGCACCGAACGGTTCGTCCAACAGCAAAACTTTTGGTTCAACCGCGAGCGCGCGGGCGAGCGCGACACGTTGCCGCTGCCCGCCGGAAAGTTGCGACGGGAATCTTTTGGCCAGCGGTTCGAGCTGGATCAATTTCAAAAGTTCGCCGACGCGCGCGCGGATTTTTTCCTCCGGCGGGCGCGTGGTTTTCGGGCGCACCCGCAGGCCGAACGCGATGTTTTCGAACACGCTCATGTGCCGGAAGAGCGCGTAATGTTGAAAAGCAAATCCGGCCTTGCGTTCGCTGGCGGGAATCTGCGTCACGTCCTCGCCGTAAAACAGGACGCGCGCGCCACCGGGATCGGGAAATTCCAGGCCGGCAATGGTGCGCAGCAGCGTCGTCTTGCCCGAACCGGACGGGCCGAGCAGCGCGACCAGTTCGCCGGACTCAACCTTGAGGCTCACATTGTCGAGCGCGGTAAAATCGCCGAATTTTTTCGTGATATTGCAGACTTCGACGCTCATGCAAATTATTCGTTCACCGCGTTCAGCGCGACGTTTTTATGTTCCACCCACGTTTTCAATACCAGCGTGATGAGCGCGAGAAACGCCAGCAGCGACGCCACGGCGAACGCGCCGACGGTGTCATAGCCATCGTAGAGAAACTGGACGTGCAGCGGAATGGTATTCGTCTGCCCGTTGATATGGCCGCTGACGACCGACACCGCGCCGAACTCGCCCATCGCGCGCGCGTTGCACAAAATTACGCCGTAAATCAGTCCCCATTTGATGTTCGGAATCGTCACGCGCCAGAACGTCTGCCAGCCGCTCGCACCCAAAACTCGCGCGGCCTCCTCCTCGGTGCGGCCTTGCGACTGCATGAGCGGAATCAATTCGCGCGCCGCAAACGGGAACGTCACAAAAATCGTCGCGAGCACGATGCCCGGAACGGCGAAAATGATTTTTACGTTGTGGTCGGAAAACCACGAGCCGAACCAGCCTTGCGCGCCGAAAACCAGAACGAAAATCATGCCGGAAATGACAGGCGAAATTGAGAATGGCAGGTCAATCAGCGTGAGCAAAATGTTTTTGCCGCGAAAATCGAACTTCGCAATCGCCCACGCCGCCGTCACACCGAAGATGCAGTTCAGTGGAACGGAAATTCCGGCGGCGATGAGCGTGAGCTTCACTGCGCTTAACGTCAGCGGATCGTGCAGCGTTTGAAAATAAAAGCCGAAGCCCTTGGCGAACGCCTGCGCGAAAACGGAAACGAGCGGCACGACCAGAAACAGCGCCATGAACGCCAGCGCCACGCCGATGAGCAGCCGGCGCACGACCGGCGATTCGCTTGTCGGGCGGCGATGACCGGCGCGGTGCGGGACGCTGGATGTGAAAACGGGCGTCATGCGAGGCTTTGCGTGTTGTAACGGTTGCTCCACCATTGGAGCAGGTTGATGGCCAGCAGCAGCGCAAACGAGACGACGAGCATCACGACGGCCAGCGCGGCCGCTTTCGCATATTGAAAGCCGTCCAGTTCGTTCATGATGAGCAGGGGGACGATCTGCGTTTTCATCGGGATGTTGCTGGAAATGAAAACGACCGAACCGTATTCGCCGAGCGCGCGGGCGAACGCGAGCGCAAAACCGGTGAGCAGCGCCGGCGTCAGCGTCGGGAAAATAATCCGCCGGAAAGTCTGCCAGCGGTTCGCGCCCAGACTCGCGGCGGCCTCTTCAATTTCCGGATCGAAATCCTCCAGAACCGGCTGCACGGTGCGGACGATGAACGGCAGGCCGATGAACGTGAGCGCGACGAAAACGCCGAGCCGCGTGTAAGAAACCTTGATTCCGAAAGGCACGAGCAAGTGGCCGATCCAGCCGTTCTCCGCGTAAAGCGTCGCCAGCGTGATGCCCGCTACCGCAGTCGGCAGCGCGAACGGCAGGTCCACCAGCGCATCCACGATTTTTTTTCCGAAAAAATTGTAACGCACCAAAACCCACGCGACGACGAGTCCGAAAACCGCGTTGACCAGCGCGGCAAAAAACGACGCGCCGAAACTCAAGCGATAAGCCGCGAGCGCCTGTGGCGAAGTGACGGTGTGGGAAAATTGCGCCCAAGTCAGCGTGCTGGTTTTGATGAACACCGCCGCCAGCGGAATCAGCACGATGAGGCCGAGATAAATCAGCGTGTAGCCGAGCGTCAGTCGAAAGCCCGGTAACACTCGTAACTTTTTTGCTCCGAGTCGTCTGGTCGCCACAAAGTTTAGAGGTTCGGAGCGTAGGCGATGAATTTGCGATATTCGAGCAAAATTGTCTGGAGCGCCGCGACGAACGCGCATTGTTTCAGGAATTCCGGCGGCGCGGCGGGCGTTTCGAGAATGATTTCAAACGGATGCGGGCGCACTTTCGGCGGCGCGCTCAACACGCCTTCGTAAGTGTCGCGGATGATGCCGTTGCGCGCGGTAAATCCGTCAATGACCGGGCGCTCATTGCGTGGCAAAAGTTTCTCCGCCGCCTGCAACGCCGGTTGGATGAGATGCTTGGTCAGCGTCGCACCGCGCGCGAAACCGTAAAAGCCGTCGCTCGTGTCGTCGGTGTGCAGCGAGATGATTCCTTGGAACGAGCGCGAAATGAGCTCGGCTTGAAGCAAACGGACTTCCGGCTCGCTGGAATTTTTCCAGAACTCACGGTTCAAATCCTTTCCGTTGCGCGAAAACCGCGTGCCGTCCTCAAAGCCGGTCGGATTGCAAACCGGATAAAACGACAAGTAATAACCGGCGGCGAGTTCGGGTTTGGATTCGAGCAATTTTATGAATTGAACAATGGCGTGAACACCTTCGGTTTCGTCTCCGTGAACACCCGCAAAAATCCCAATGCGAATCGGCGTGTCGCCGCCGCGCGGCCCGACGAAAAGATAGCGCGGCAATTCGTAAGTCTCACCACTGATTTCAAAACGCGCTTCGTGATTGGCGACCAAGTTCGGCGAAGTCGCAGCGATTTGTTCCAATGGTGCGAGCAATTCGGCGATGGAGCGTCGTCGTTTGCGCGGCGCTTGCGGCACATATTTTACCGGCGATTCGGCGATGGTCATAATTTTTCCAAAGATTAATTTCGCTGCCATTGTCCGGCAGTCCACGAATTCGTGAAAGTAGTTTCCTCCGTGTGACCGTCTGCGTATCCCACATTGGCGCGGCTATTATGCCGTTCGAGCATTTGCGCCTGTGAGGTCGTGCCCGGCGCGATGACCTGAATCGGATACATTCCGCCACGGGATGGCGTGTTGTCCCCGCGTCCGGCATCGGCAAGGATGATGAAATTCGACGGCTTCTGGATTGAGCTGTCGGTATAACTTTCATTGAAACCATAATCCGGGTTCGCCTGATACCAGGTGCTCTGGCCAAACCCGGTCGTGTAATTCGCCTCGCTCAAATTGAAACCATAGTCGGTCGTGAACCATTGGCCGGCCGCCGGAGGGGGCCAATCCACTGAAGAGCGGCATCGGAACACGTTGACACTGGGGTCGGAGAAAAAGTTGGTGTTGGCGATGAAGTTGGTCGTGGCAATGTAAGGTTGCAGTTGACCGCGAATGGAGAACGGTGCGACGGCGTCCGGCGTTTGGGGAATCGTTCCCCAACGGGTCGTGTCCGTGGATTCCCGCTCCGTCACGGCTTTGGGAAAATAGTCGTTGTTGTCTCCGAGAAAAAGTTTGAAGGCGACGCCGATTTGCCGGGTGTTGGAAACGCACGCTCCACGCTTGGAGGCGTCCTTCGCCCGCGCCAGCGCCGGCAGCAGCATGGCCGCAAGGATGGCGATGATGGCAATCACCACCAGCAGTTCAATCAAGGTGAACGCGGTCTTTCCGACACGCACATTTTGCCGGTCTGTGTTTTCTGTTGCGACGGTTTGGCTGTGTATGTTCATGGCTTGGTGATGGTCATTTTTATTTTTGCGGCTGGAAAATCCGGTCAAAAATGCCGCCGTCGGCGAAATGGATTTGCTGTGCTTTTGTCCAGCCGCCGAATTCCTGATCAATTGTGACCAGTTTTAATTGCGTGAAGTTGGCGGCATATTTCGCGGCAATGGTTTCGTTGCGCGGGCGATAAAAATTGCGCGCCGCGATTTCCTGGCCTTCGTCCGAATAAAGGTAATTTAAATACGCCGTGGCCACTTCCGTCGTGCCGTGGCGTTTTGCGTTTTTGTCAACGACGGCAACCGGCGGCTCGGCCAGAATGCTCAACGGCGGCGTGACAATCTCAAATTTGTCCGCGCCGAATTCCTTCAACGCAAGGTGCGCTTCGTTTTCCCATGCAAGCAGCACGTCGCCGATGCCGCGCTGCGCGAACGTGATGGTCGAGCCGCGCGCGCCCGAATCGAGGATCGGGACATTTTTGTAGAGCTTCGTGATGAAGTCCTTCGCCTTCGCGTCGTCGTGGCCGTGGGTTTCCAGCGCGTAAGCGTAAGCCGCAAGATACGCCCAGCGCGCGCCGCCGGAGGTTTTTGGATTCGGCACGACGACGGTGACGCCCGGTTTCACCACATCGTCCCAATCTTTGATGTTCTTGGGATTTCCTTTGCGAACGAGGAACACGATGGTCGAGGTGTAAGGCGTGCTGTTATTCGGCAGACGATTTTGCCAGTCGGCGGGCAGCAATTTGGCCTCTTGCGAAATCGCGTCAATGTCGTAGGCCAGCGCAAGCGTCACTACGTCTGCTTCGAGACCGTTGATGACGGACTGCGCCTGCTTGCCCGAACCGCCGTGCGATTGCGAAACGATGACATCGTCGCCGGATTTAGCCTTCCAGTATTTGGCAAACGCAGCGTTGTATTCGGTGTAAAGCTCGCGCGTCGGGTCGTAGGAGACGTTGAGCAGTTTGATTTCCTTCGCGTGCGCCGCGCTTGCGAGCGAGAACACCAGCAGAATTTTAAAAAATGTTTTCAACGGTCGTAATTTTGATGTTTTTGTTAAAATGCCAGTTGCACGCGGGTGAAGAACACGTCTTCCGGGTGAGAAGAGACCGCGTTCGGCGCCGTCGTCGCGGTCGTGGTGCCGCCGCCGGTGAACGTCGTGCGCGAATAGCTGGCGTTCACGCGGATGTTGCGGTTGAGATACCAATTCAACCCGAGTGACCACGCTTGCGCCGCCGAAGCCGACGTGGCCGGATTGGAAAACACTGGAAACGCCGCACTGTCAACGTTCAATTCCGCGTAGCGCGCGACCAATTGCCACGCGCCCCAGCCGCCGTTGCCCGGATCAAACGGATGTCTTGGCGTCACGCCGGTATAACTCGCGTCTTCACCGGTCAACACCCAGCCGCCGGAAATTTCCCAGGCCGTGTTTTTCAAGTCCGCCGTCGCGAGGCTGACAGTATTTTCGACGCCCTGATCCGAAATCACATACTCACCCAGCAAGCCAAACGGGCCGTAGTAATAATAGCCTTGCGGTGAAAAGCGCCAGTGCGTGCCGTTGGCCACCACCCCGCCGGTGGCTGGATTGTAGGCAAAGAATTGCTGCTGCCCGTCCGTTGAAAAGCCCGGCAACGTGCCGCCCGTCGTGTTGGGCAGATCAAGAGTGTTCGTGATGGACGATCTGCCCCAACTGCCGCCGACACCGACTCCGAGATTTTGCAGCGCTGCAATGCCGCTTGTTTTGAACGGCTGCACGAACAGTCGTCCGTCAAACTCGCGGTCGTCCTGGAAACTGGTATCGGTCGTATTCCTCTGATTGTCGCCTACGCCGTTGAAGATGCCCGCCGCGTAGCTTAACACTCCGCCAAAAACATCGCCGTGCAGTTCAAACCCGAGGTCGCGACCCGGTATCAAGTCCGTGGCCAGCGAACGCTCGTTGAAGGACGAGTAAATATCCTGCTGCAAATACTCCAACCCTACCGGCGGCTTGAACCTGCCCGCCTGCACTTGGAATGCCGGTGAGTAATGGTAATTCATATAAGCATCGTAAATGCTTGGTGTGGTGGCCGCGCTGGCGGCACCGGGAGTGGCATTGCCAAATTCAGGCGCAAAAAGGAAGTCAAAGTCGCGATAGAGCGTTCCTGAAAGAATTGGACGCGCCCGGCGCAACAAAATGCTGTCGTTGCCCTGAACATGGTCATCATTGCCAAAAGTCCGGCTGTCCACCTGCACCCACCCGTGCAAAGAAATGGAAAAATTCGTGTCCGCGGAACTGAACGTCGCTCCGTTCGCCCCGACCGTCAGGCGCGGCTGTGCTTTGGCTGCGCTTGCAGCGGCTTCCTGATCCAGTTCACGCTGCCTTTCAAGGATTCGGACTTTCTGGTCAAGGTCTTGAACCTGCGCGGACGGTTGCTCCGGCGCGTGTTGCTGTTCAAGGGCGCTGACCTTTTGCTCCAGCGCTTGAACTTCCTTTTTTAAGGCCGTGATCTCTGCGGCTTCCGCCGGATTGGCCGTCGCAGCATCCGCACTATATGCTGGAACTTCAACTGGTGCGGCAGTCACAGAATTGGTGGCCGCACCATCATCGGCAAATGCGGTGAAGGCAAACTGTGCGCCTGCCAGGACTGCCAGCAATGTTCGATTCAGTTTCGTATTTTCGTTCAGTTTCATTTTTTTCGCGCCTCCGTTTGTCGGCTGGCGGTTTTGTTTTTTCCGTCTTTTAGGCCAATTTTTAATTGCGACTTTCTTTGTCGTTATTTTGGCCAAATAAAAAATTAGCAATCCATAATCATCCCGGTGCCCAGATTCTTCATTTTTCTATTGACGACTTAACATGTCGTTATTTTGCACCAGTTCCAAAAAATGTCAACAAATTATTTGAAAATATTTTAGATGCCTTCGCCGCCAAGAAAACCAATGGAAATCTCCTGTTTGGACACCGGCGAAATTTTGGCAATGTCGGCAAGCGTTGCTCTATCCATGACTCCCGCGACGTAATTCCGCGCGTCGAGAAAAACCCGGCGAAAACGGCAGACCGGCTCCTGCGAACAGCGTTGGTAGCCCGTGACGGAAACACAATCAATCGGGGCTAGAATTCCATCAAAATGCCGCACCACTTCCCCCATCGTGATTTTCGCCGGATTTTTTGCAAGGAAATAGCCGCCGCGAATGCCCGCCGCGCTGTCCACCCAGCCCTGCGCCTTTAGCGCGAGCATGATTTGTTCAAGAAATCGTTTGGGCACGTCATTGCGCCGCGCCAATTCGCGGATGGGAATCGGGCCGCCGCCAAAATGATCCACCAGCGTAAAAAGCGCCCGCAATGCATAATCAGTTTTCTTTGAAATTCGCATTGTAAAACACGATAAATTAAGTCGGAATTAAGTCAAGAGCCATTCCATCTGGATTTTCGGATGCAGTTCGGCTAACTGACAATACGACCGCCTTCGTTGAGGAAGATTCCCTTGAAATTCATCTCCAGCGCCTGTGGGTTTGTGGCCTTGGCGAGCGCTTCTTTCTCGGTCACCCGACCGGATTTGACCAGATTGAACAGCGACTGGTTGAACGTGAGCATCCCGTCGTCAGCGCTTGTCTCAATGACGGCGGAAAGCTTGTCGAGCCGGTTTTCCTCGATCATTTTTTTAATGAGGGGCGAATTGATCAAAATTTCCAGCGCGGGGGCCATTTTGCCTTCCACCGTCGCGACCATGCGCTGGCAAATCACACCGCGCAACGTGCCGGCGAGCTGGCGGCGAACCTGTTCACGTTCATCCGCCTTGAAAAAATCCAGAATGCGCGTGATGGACTGCGCCGCCGTCGTTGTGTGCAGCGTGGACACCACCAGATGCCCCGTGTCCGCCGCGCTCATGGCTGCCGCGAAACTGATGTCGTCGCGCATTTCACCGATCATGATGATGTCCGGGTCCTGGCGCAGGATGTTGCGCAACGCGTGATGAAACGACAGCGTGTCGAGACCAACCTCGCGCTGCTCGATGACGGACTGGTTGTCCTCGAACACAAATTCAATCGGGTCTTCGAGCGTGATAATGTGCTTTTTGAAATTCCCGTTGATGTGCTCGATCATCGCCGCAAGCGTGGTGGATTTGCCTGAACCCGTCGAGCCGGCCACGAGGACGATGCCGCGCGGCGACTCGGCGACTTTCTTGATTTGCTCCAGCAAACCGAGTTCCTCAAAGCTTGCCACATGCGTCTTGACGTAGCGCATGGCCAGACACCACTGGCCGCGCTGCTGAAACAAATTCGTGCGGAAACGGCCCACGTCGGGAATAAAATACGAAAAATCAATCTCGCGTTCGTCATCGAACCGCTTCTTCAAATGCACGGGGATGATGGTCTCGACCACCTTGTTCATCCAATCCGCCGTGGGGAACGGACACTCGACGGCGACCAGTTCGCGGTTGATGCGGTAAATCACCGGCGTTCCGATCTTCAGATGCACGTCCGACGCGCCGCCATCAATGGCGGTCTTGAGAATTTTGTTGAACAGTTCCATGCGCGCAACGTAACCGATTTTCCCGCGAATGCCAGCCGGGAAAATCGCTGCGGAGCGCGGGCTTCCGCCCGCTTCAACTTCAACTCAAAATGCGGCGATCAAGCGGCATAAATGCCGCGCTCCTGGCGCGACGCTGAAAGTCTGCGCCCGGAACTTTTTTCGTGTATTTCATGTATTTCGCGGTTAAACATTTCCCATGTCGAAATGCAAAATCGGGGTCATCGGCGGCAGCGGACTTTATTCCATCGAAGGCTTCACGAACCAAAAATGGGTGAAGGTCAAAACCCCGTTCGGTTCGCCGTCGGATGAATTTCTCACCGGCACGCTCGCCGGGCGCGAAGTTGTATTTCTCCCGCGCCACGGACGCGGCCACCGTATTCTGCCAGGCGAGCTGAATCATCGCGCGAACATCTGGGCGATGAAAAAACTTGGCGTCGCGTGGATTGTCAGCGTCAGCGCCGTCGGCTCGCTCCAGAAAAAATACCGACCGTGCGACATCGTCCTGCCCGACCAGTTTCTCGACCGCACCAAGCGCGACTTTGAACACACCTTCTTCGGACGCGGCATCGTCGGCCACATCGCCTTCGCGGACCCGATTTGCGAGGAGCTGCGGAAAATCGTTTTGAAAACCGCGCGTTCGCTCAAGGCGCGCGTCCACGACGGCGGCACTTATGTGAACATGGAAGGTCCGGCGTTCAGCACCCGCGCCGAATCGCTCACGAACCACAAGCTCGGTTACGATGTCATCGGCATGACGAATCTCGGCGAGGCCAAATGCGCGCGCGAAGCCGAGATCGCCTACGCCACGATGGCGATGATCACCGATTACGATTGCTGGAAAGTGGACGAGGCACACGTCACCGTTGAGATGGTCGTCGCCAACCTGATGAAAAATGCCGCGACCGCCAAGGCCATCGTCGCCAAGGTCATTCCGCAGATTCCCGCCGAACCGAACTGGCCGTGCCATTCCGCGCTGAAAAATGCGATCATGACCGACCGCAAAGTCTGGCCGAAGAAAACCATCGCCGGCTTGAAGCCCATCATCGCGAAATATCTTTGATGATGGCCGATGAACAAACGCGCCATCATCAGGAAAGTCGTCGCCCGGCTCACGGAGGAATTGCAGGTTTATTTCCGCGCCGCGCACGCCTCGCGCACCGAGGCCACCCACGAGTCGAGCAAGGCCGAAAACAAATACGACACGCGCGGCCTCGAAGCCTCCTACCTCGCGCGTGGCCAGTCCAAACAGGCGGCGGAAATCGAAGCCGCCATCGCCGAGTTTGAAAAAATGGCCGTCCGAAATTTTGGCGCGGGCGAACCGGTTGACCTTGGCGCGCTGGTGGAACTGGAACACGGCGGCGAAAATTCCTTTTACTTCATCGGCCCGCGCGCGGGTGGCACGGAAGTGTTGCACGACAAAAAAGAAATCCTCGTCATCACCCCGCAATCGCCGTTGGGCGAACAGCTCATGGGCAAAAAATCCGGCCAGGAGCCGCAACTCACCTTCGGCGGCGCGAAACAGTCGGCGAAGATTTTGAAAGTGGAATAACGGCAAATAATTTTCCAGCGCCGCCTTTGGCTTGATAAAAGGTTTGGACAGGAGCAAAGTCTAGGGCGTGAAATTTGACGAATGGGTCATCGCCAGCCACGTGGAAAAACACACGCCCGTCTCTCGCGCAAAACCAGCATCGCAACCGCCCGTCAAGTGAAACCAAACAATGACTATCGAAATCACCAATCCGAGACAGGTAGCTGTTAAACTTTCCTACACCAAGAATGGATCAGCGTTCCAAGTCGGTAAAGATCTCCAATCATTTCTTGAAGCGCGCGGTTGGACGTCAGATAAGGTTGGCAAAACATATGCAACCATGACGCCGCCGGCCGATTCAAAAGCTCCCTTCTTGTTCAATGTCAACATTCCGACACGAGAGCAAGTCGAAGCTGTGGCACAAGAGAAGCACGCCGCTGGGCAGCCGTGGGCAGGTAAATTCGGTGAGTGGATTGCCTTTTACTTCCCACCTCGACGCATAACCTCGAAAAAGTCCGACCCTTTTATCGGCCAGGCCATTTCTGAGACGAAACTCGTGGGATTAACTCATGCAGTATTCCATGTCGGTGTTAGGTTGTTTTGGGACGCCGAGGTGTGGCTTCAAAATGGAAGCGCCACTTACCACGAAAGCGCAAGCCAACCAGTCCAGTTACAAATCGTTGACGTCGTCTCTCCAGAGAAAATTCAGTCGACACTCGGCACACCTGATATGGACAGAAGAACCAAGGCTAAACTTAACAGAAATGAGGCGGCCCGCCTCAAGGAAAAATGGGACGTCAACGCAGTCGAAGTTCACTACAGAGAAATCGGCAATTGGTATGTCCGACTCAAACGCTTTCCTGCGGCTCTATTTGATCGCCACGGTTACATCCTCTTCCCGACTGAGGAGGCGTATCTGAAACCTTCGCCATACATCTACATTGGGAAACAAACCGGTGTCCCGAAGGGTATTTCGGCAATCCCAGGTTATGTTCGATTCCCGATTAGCGAATGGGAAGAAAGCATTATAGACATCGAAAAAATCAAATCGAGCAAGAACGATCCAACAACTAAAAAAGCACAGATCGACGCTCGTCTTGGTCAGGGCAAATTTGGTTCAGATGTTCGCGAGCAGTGGAATCATTGCTGTTGCGTCACCGGCTCATCAACGGCAGCCGTCCTCGAAGCCTCTCACATAAAACGATGGGCGGATTCAAACGATACTGAACGACTTGATCCAAATAACGGCCTTCTGCTGACAGCCAACCTCCATAAATTATTCGATGCAGGTTTAATTTCATTCGACGATTCCGGAAAGATGCTTATTTCATCAACACTTTCTCAATCAGAACAAGAAATTTTTGGAGTCATTGGAAAAAGGCTTTCCAAAAAACCGTCCCCTGAGACCGCTAATTATCTGTCATATCATAGAAAGAAATTTTCGCAGTAACGCTGTAACATAACTTTTACCAATCCGCCTCGCGATAGTCCTTCAAAAATTTTCCCCAGATGTGTTCGCCGGTGTTGAAGCCGGAGCGCGCCCGTCCCCGGGCGCAGCAATGTTCCAATTACAATCGGCTCAAAATTTTCGGAAATCATCGGTCGTAAGTCTGTTGCTGCGCCCGGGACGGGCGCGCCCCGTCAGCCGGGCAAACAGAGTCGTTCGTAATCGTCCCGGAAACGGGCGCCGCCCCAAGGCCATTCTTTGCGCGAAACCACCAAGCCTGCCTTCACCGGATTTTCTTCGATATATTTCTGCGTCCGTCGTTCGTGTTCCTCATCCCGCATGAAGGTGTCCCAATAGCCGTCCTGCCAGAATTTTCCGCGCCGACCCAACACCTTGTTCGCCTGCTTGGCGGTGAATCCTTTCCATGCGTCCAGCAACTGCGGCATCGGCACGCCAAAAACTTTGAAGAGCAGGTGAACGTGGTTAGGCATGATCACCCACGCCCGCAGTTCGTAATCTTCGCCATGCCGGAAACGAAATGAATCTTCAACGAGCCTGGCGATTTCCGTCCGCTGGAGGTGACAAGCTCCCTGCCCTTTGTCCAAGTAAACCTCCAATTCAATCCGCCGTTGGTGGTCGTCCTCGATCTTCAACAGCGACTCCCATTCGGAACGCAATTCTTCGGGAAACGCATCTGCAAGTCGGAAGGTGACAAATTGAACCAGCCCCGGTTCGTCGCGGTGCGGCAGATAACCGCGCTCGCGCCAGCCTCGAAAACCGCGTTCAACGTCCTCCTGCGCGACCGAGCGTGACCGTTCGCGCTTGCCCCGCACCAAGTCCCGCACGCCGGGATTGTGCGGCGGACTTGGAAGACGCTTGGAATTCACGGTAAAAGAAGATTCATGGCGAATCATCCACTGACAAGCTGGAAATTCCACGGAGCGCGCCCGTCTCAGGCGCAGCAATGTTCAATTTACGAGTGGCTTGAAAATTCGGAAGCCATCGGTTGTAAGTTTGTTGCTGCGCCCGGGGACGGGCGCGCTCCGTTACCAATCCGTCTCTTTGTAATCCTTCAAAAATTTCCTCAGATATGTTCGCCGGAAAATTAGAACTTGAATACACATATTTTAGTCGTATTGTGTGTATCAAATGAAACGAACCAACATCGTCATGGATGAAACCCTGGTGCGGCAGGGTTTGAAGGCCACCGGCTTAAAGACCCGCCGCGCGCTGGTGCATCATGCCTTGCAGGAACTCGTGCGCCGCAAAAACCAGATGGGCTTGCTCGCGCTTGAAGGCAAAATCAAATGGACCGGCGACCTTAACACGATGCGCCGCCGCCGGATTCCAACGTGAAACTGCTCGTTGATTCGACGGTCTGGATTGATTTCTTTGCCGGTCAGCAAACCACCCAGACCGACCGGTTAAAGCGATCTATCCGCGACGGCCACCAAATTTGTGTATGCGGCTGCGTGTGGCTGGAAGTTTTGCAGGGCGTTCGCCTGGAAAAAGAATACGTCAACATCAAAGGTCAGTTCGAAAACCTGGTTTATCTCGAAGATGACCGTTCCACCTTTGAACTGGGCGCGACGATTTATCGCGAACTTCGGCGCACGGGTGTGACCATCCGTAATTCCATTGACTGCCTGATTGCAGCCACGGTCGTTCAGCATGGCGTGAATTTTTTGGAGAACGACCGCGATTACAAATTCATTGACCAGCATTTCCCGTTAAACCGGCTTTAACCAAACCGGCAACCCACCCTCACCAATCCGTCTCGCGGTAGTCCTTCAGAAATTTCCCCCAGACATGTTCGCCGGTGTTGAAGCCGGCGATAATCGGGTCCACGATGCGCGCCGCGCCGTCCACGATGTCCAGCGGCGGATGGAAGCGATGCTCCGCCACCTTGCGCTCGGCGATCTGCACTGGGTCTTCGTCCGTCACCCAGCCGGTGTCCACGGCGTTCATGTGGATGCCGTCGGTGTGGTAATCCGCCGCCGAGGTGCGCGTCATCATGTTGAGCGCGGCCTTCGCCATGTTCGTGTGCGGATGCCGCGTGGTCTTGAACTTCCGGTAAAACTGCCCCTCCATCGCCGAGACGTTGACGATGTGCTTGTCGCGCTCCGGCGTGCGGAGCATGAGCGGCTTGAGCCGCGCGTTGAGGATGAACGGCGCGATGGCATTGACGAGCTGTACTTCCAGTAACTCAACCGTCGGCACTTCCGCCAGGAGCAGGCGCCAGGAATTCCGTTCGCGCAAATCCACCTGCTGCAAATCCTGGTCGAGTTTACCTTCGGGAAATAAACTCTTTTGCGCTTCGAGTTCTTCCGGCAACAGCGGCACTTGAGATAATTCCGCTGCGTGGGTGAGGCCGGCAACCTTGGAAATTTTTCCGTCGAGCAACGCCACGCCGGAATTTCCTTCGGGCAAAATGTGATAACCACGCAAACCTTCATAAGTGCCGAGCAATTTGCACGCGTTCTCCGGCATTTTTTCCAGCGAACCGGTTTCGCGTTCCATCATGTGCTGGTAAAAATCCGGCGGACGCCGCACAGTCTGGCAGGCATTGTTGATGATGAAATCCAAACGGTTGTGCGTCGTGAGCAGATGCTTGCAAAAGGCCTCCACGCTCGGCGTGTGGCGCAAATCGAGTCCGAAAATTTCCAACCGATGTCCCCAGTCCTTGAAATCCGGTTCTTGCGAATAACGCATCGCCGAATCGCGCGGGAAACGCGTGCTAACAATCAAATGCGCCCCGGCGCGCAGTAATTTTATCCCGGCCTGATAACCGATTTTTACGCGTCCGCCGGTGAGCAGCGCCACGCGTCCGCGCAAATCCGCCGTCTCGGTGCGCTTGCGGAAATTCAGTTCCGCGCACTTCGGGCAAAGCTGGTCGTAGAAATGATGAATCGTCGAGTAGTCCTGCTTGCAGATGTAGCAGTTCTGCGGCTCGACGACTTCGCGGAATTCCGGATCGTTCTCAATTTCCTTCTGCTCGAAGCTGGCGGGCGGAATCACATTCGGCGTGGTGAAAACTTTTTCGCGGCGCAGCTTGCGGATGCCCGTCTCGTGGAGTTTCGACTGGTCGCGCTGGATTTTTTCCGCCTTGCGCCGGCGCACGGTGGCTTTCACCAGCCGCCGCCGCTCGTTCACATCCGGGCAATAAATTTTTCCCGCCGCCGTGAGCAGCCGGGTTCGCTCCGCTTCGGACAGTTCGGCGAGCAACGCGCGATTCCCTATCGCCAGCTCCAAAATATCGGCGGCGGCCTTCAGGCGTCCGGCCAATTCATCCGGCGCGGGTGGTGCGGATTTGTTTTTCATCAATTGACGTCCGACAGCTTGATTTCGACCGCGCGGCAAGTAAATATGTTTCGCGTGCCGGTCATTGATCATCTTTTCTCCGTCGGTTGGATTCGCAAGGCCATCTGGAAATTTTGGTATCCCCTGCTCACGCGGCGGCTGCACGGCGAAGAAGTTTTGTTCCTCAACTACGCTTACGAGGAAGAACCGCCGATGGAAATTCCGCTCGCGCCCGCAGACGAACCAAACCGCGCCTGCATCCAGCTTTATCATCACGTCGCGACGCAAGTGCCGCTGCGCGGGAAAAATGTCCTTGAAGTGAGCTGCGGCCATGGCGGTGGAGCAAGCTACCTCGCGCGCACCATTCAAACGAAAAGTTACACCGCGCTCGACCTGAACCCCGCCGGAATCCGTTTTTGCCAGCAACGTCACCACGTTGACGGGTTGAACTTCGTGCAAGGCGATGCGGAAAATCTGCCGTTTGAAGCCAACACCTTCGACACGGTGATCAATGTCGAGGCGTCGCATTGTTATCCCAACTTCCCGCGATTTCTGACGGAGGTGGCGCGGGTGTTGCGACCGGGCGGACATTTTCTTTATGCCGACTTCCGATTCCGCGAGCGTTGGGTGGAATGGGAAAACGCGCTCGCCGCTGCGCCGCTGAAAATCCTCCACACCCGAAACATCAACGCCGAAGTTCTGCGCGGAATGAATCTCAATTCCGTTCACTCGCAGAATTTGGTCGCGCAACATCTGCCAAAAATTTTGCACTCACTCGGACGCGATTTTGCGGGCGTTAAAGGCTCGCGCGTCCACAATGCGCTTAACAACGGCGAACTTTCATATCGCTCCTATTGCCTGCAGAAGCCAGTCAACGCCACAAATTAGCCGTTTGACTTCATCGGCGTCGGCGTGAGAAACGCCGGCTGCCGCTGGATTTGATCAGCGGCCGCTGCGCGGTGGAAAACTTAGAGCCGGAGGTTTGAAATATGGCCGGCTTGGAAGTTTGCGGACGCTCATCTCGTTGACGGGTGTTCTGCGAACGCGCCGCCAGTGGACGAGATTGATTCTGCCGTGACGGTTGCTGACGCGATTGCTGCGGACGCGCTGCGAATGATTTGCGTTCCTCGACGGCGAGGCAAAAATCCACCTGCTTTTTGAACGTATCCACCTTCGCCACCTGCACGGTGAGTTTGTCGCCGAGACGGATCATCCGGCGCGTGCGACGGCCAACGAGATTGCGGCGCGCTTCATCGAACACATAAAAATCGTCCGCCATCAGGGACAACGGCACGAGTCCGCTCATCGCGAGGCCGGTTACGTCCACGAAGAAACCGAAGTTTCGCACGTCCGTCACGAGCGCGGGATATTTTATCGGCTCGCCGGATTCCAATTGCGCCTTCAAGAACGCGAATAATTTCACGTCCTTGCTGTCGCGCTCGGCATCGGCGGAATTGCGTTCAGTGACGGAAATGTGCTCGGCGATTTCTTTGAGCGCGCCCGTGGACGCGCCATGCTTGTCAAACAAAGCGCGATGCACGACGAGGTCGGCGTAGCGGCGGATGGGCGACGTGAAGTGCGTGTATTTCTTTTTGGCCAGCCCGTAATGGCCAAGCGGCTCGACCGCATAACGCGCCCGCATGAGCGATTTGAGAAATCCAATCTTCAGCGCCGCGCCAATAGGCAATGTGCCGAGTTTATGCAGCAATTTCTGCACTTCGGCGGGATGGCTCAAGTTGCCGCACGAAACATAGTGCGCCAAAACTTCCTGCCGGTATTCCTGCAACCGCCGCGCGTCCGGTTCTTCATGGATGCGGTAAATCGCCGGCGTCCGCAAATTCATCAGGCGCGTGGCTACGGCTTCGTTCGCGAGCAGCATGAATTCCTCGATCAACTGGTGCGACACGTCGTTCTCGGTTTTTTCGATGCGCAAAATTTTTCCGTGTTCGTCCAGCCGGATTTTCGTTTCGGGGAAATCGAGGTCGAGCGAACCGTTCTTGAATCGGTGGCGGCGGATTTTTTGCGCGAGTTCGTGCGCCTGATGGAGCATCTGTTCAATCGGATCGTCCGCCGGCGCGCGTTGCAAAATCTCCAGCACTTGTCCGTAAGCAAAGCGGCGTTGCGAATGGATGACGGCGGAATGAAACTTCGCGTTCAGCACGCGCCCGTCATGCGACACGAGAAACTCCACGCACTTCGTCAGGCGGTCCACGTTTGGTTTGAGCGAGCATAGTTCGTTGCTCAACGCCTCCGGCAGCATCGGGATGACGCGGTCCACGAGATAAGTTGAGTTGCCGCGCTTCTGTGCTTCCTCATCGAGCGCCGTGCCGGGCTTGACGTAGTGCGACACGTCCGCGATGTGAACCCACAGGCGCCATTGCTCCGGTGAAATTTTTTCAAGACAGATGGCGTCGTCAAAATCTTTCGCGTCGTCAGGGTCAATCGTGATGACTTGATGGCTGCGGCAATCCAATCGGCCTGCAAGGTCGCGTGCATCAACTGTTGAACCGATGGCGTGCGCCTCGGCCAGCACGGATTTTGAAAAGTGCAGCGGCAGATCGTATTGGCGCAGCACGGACAGCATGTCCACGCCCTCCGCATCCGGTGCGCCGAGGACTTCGATGATTTCACCTTCGGGATTTGAATTACGCCATTCCCACTCGCGCAACTCAACGACAACTTTATCGCCCAAATGCGCCGGACGCCCCACGTCGCGGGGCGTGGAAACCAAAATGTCGTGCGGAATGCGCGGATCGTCGGGAATGACATGGAGCGAGGCGCGGCCTTGCTGCAACGTGCCAACCAGCTGTGTGCGTTTGCGTTCGAGGATGCGGACGACCGTGCCCGTCTCCTGGTCACCGTCGCGGAAATTTTTCCGGCGGACATCGCGACGCACCAGCACGCGGTCTTCGTGCAACGCCGTGCCGGTGGCGCTTTCGGAAACGGCAATCTCCTTGAGCGAGGAATCGTCCGGCTGGAGAAAACCCTTCCCCGCGCGGTTCATGCGGATGCGGCCGGGAATCAAATCCGCCTCGCGCGGCAGGATGTAACGATTGCCTTTGATGCGCGCGACCCCGCCCGCCTGCTCCAGCTTTTGGAGCACGGCCTGCAATTCCTGCTGGCGGTTCGGCGACAGATGCAGCGACCGCAGCAGCTCCGGCACGTTCGCCGGGACGTAATTTTTTTGCGTGAGCAGGTGGACGATTTGGTCTTTCATGTATTAATTTGCCCGAAATCGTGGAGGATTGAACGCCGCCACAACTCTGCCCTGAAGACTTTGGCCAAGCCGGTCGGAAGTAAAGCTTGAATTCGGCGGCGGCGTTGAGCGACCGCCGCACCTTGACGCTGGCGGTCAAAAGCGACAAACTCGTCCTGCATTTCTGAACCAAAATAAATTATCTCATGGCCACCAAACAAATCATCAAACCCGCGAAATCTCCCGCCGCCATCGGCCCTTACAATCATGCCGTGCGCACCGGCGACCTCCTGTTCTGCGCCGGCCAGATTCCCATTGACCCGGCGACGGGAAATTTAATCTCCGGCGACATCAAAGCGCAGACCGAGCGCGTGCTGCAAAACGTGAAAGCAATTCTGGACGACCAGAAACTCACATTTGCCAACGTTGTGAAGTCCACCGTATTTCTGACCGACCTCGCGAATTTCGCAGGCATGAACGAAGTTTACGCGATGTTTTTCACGGACAATTTCCCCGCACGCTCGACGATCCAGGTCGCCGCGCTGCCCAAGGGCGCGACCGTGGAAATCGAAGTCGTGGCGCATTTTTGAATTTACGATTGGCGATTGACGCGGTTAAATCCGTTCAACTCGTAAATCGTAAATCCGAAATCGCAAATGAAAAAGTCCTGGCGGGAAAAACTGGCGGATGACAAAGGTCTGCCGAAAATCGGCGAAGTCACCGGCAAGTTGTCGAAGCGCTGGGGGAAAGGCCGTTTTGTCATCCCCGCGCCGTGCGAAGTGGACGCGCTGATGAAGCAAGTCCCCAAAGGCCGCGTCGTCACCATCAACGAGCTCCGCGCCGCGCTCGCCAAAAGGCATCGGACGGACTTCGCCTGTCCGCTCACGACGGGGATTTTTTCGTGGATTGCCGCGCACGCCGCTGCCGAGGACGAAGCTGAAGGCAAAAGGCGCATCACGCCGTTCTGGCGCACGCTGAAAACGGGCGGCGAGGTGAATCCAAAATATCCCGGCGGCATTGCCCAAATTGCCAGACGCCTGCGCGCGGAAGGCCACAAAATTATTTCCAAAGGCAAGCGGACGCTTGTGGCGGGCCACGAGGAAAAAAAATTTACCAAGTTGCGCTGATGCCACTCGGAATTTCCATTCTCATCACCGCCGCCATCGCCGGCGGATTGGGCTTGTTCATTGGCTGGCTGATTGGTTCTCGAAAACGCGACGTGATTGCACCCGCGAATTCAAATGACGCGAGTCCATTGGAAAACGAATTGCGGCAACAACTCAAGCAGCGTGAATCCGAATTGACGCTGACGCGCGAACAAATTTCACAGGCCAAGACTTCATTTGCCACCGCGCAGGCAAATCAAGCGGCGGCGGAAAAAATAGCCGCCGATCAAAAGCAGCTTCACGAACAAACTTTGCGCGACGCCAAGGCCGCGCAGGAAAAGGCGCTGGCGGATTTGCGCGACACGTTCAAGGCGTTGAGCGCGGACGCGCTGAAACAGTCCGCGCCGGAATTCTTGCGGCTGGCGGAACAGTCGTTTGGAAGATTTCAGGAGACGGCCAAAGGCGATCTGGCGCAGCGGCAGGAGGCCATTAAAGGGTTGGTCGAGCCGCTCAAGCAACAGTTGGAGACGTATCAGAAGAATTTGCAGTCGAGCAGTGCGGCGCAATCATCCGCGCTCGGCGAGGTAAAAAAACATTTGGAAACACTGGCGCAATCCAACCAGTCGCTCGCGCAAGAGACGCAGCAGTTTCGGCTGGTGCTGCACTCGAACCAGGCGCGCGGCAAATGGGGCGAGGAAACACTGCGGCGCGTCGTCGAGGCGGCCGGCATGAGCGCGCATTGCGATTTCACAGAGCAGACTTCGTCCGGCGAAAACCGACCCGACCTTGTGGTGAAACTGCCGGGCGATCGTTTCATCATCGTGGATGCAAAAGTGCCGGATTTTGATTTTCTGAACGCGTTGGAAACGGCAGAGCCGGTGAAACGCGCCGAGGCTTTGGCCGCACACGCCACCAAATTGAAAGCAACTATCAAGGCGCTCGCCGACCGCGATTATCCGCGCCAGTTTCCGAATGCGCTGGATTACGTCGTGCTGTTCGTGCCGGCGGAATCGCTGTTCAGCGCGGCGCTGGAAGGCGACCACGATTTGATCGTGTGGGCGGCGGAACGTCGGATTTTGCTGGCGACACCGGCATCGCTTATCGCGCTGCTGCGTTCCGTAAGCGTGAGCTGGCAGCAGCACGCGCAGACGGAGAACGCGCAGAAAATCGCCGAGGCGGCGCAGGAACTTTTTGTGCGCGTCGTGACGTTCACCGAGCATCTGGAAAAAATCCGGGGCGGCCTGGACACGGCAAACCGCGCATTTAATCAAGCAGTCGGCAGCTACGAATCGCGCGTCAAACCGGCGGGTGAAAAACTTGAGAAACTCGGCGGCGCAAATTCGGCAAAGGAATTGGCAGACATCCAGCCGCTGGATGCGACATTACGTTTGCCGCCGGGATGATTTTTGGCATGATTCGGCTCATGCAAAAGCTTTTCATTTTCATTTTCGCGCTCGCCTTTTCACTCAACTTGTCTGCCCGCGAAGAAACGATCCTGGATTCCGGCTGGAAATTCAAGCTGGGCGATCCGGGCGCGGCGCAGAACATGAAGTTCGGCGAATTCAGCGACAAATTCTGGCAGACGGTTTCCGTGCCGCACTGCTGGGGCTGGGAAGACGCGCAGCAGGGCAACGAGTATTACCAGGGGCCGGGCTGGTATCGGCGCGACTTGGGCATCAGCAAACCGGAACCGGGCAAAAGATACTTTCTCAAATTCGAGGCGGCGGGTTCGGTGGCGGATGTTTATGTGAACGGGAAACTGCTCGGCGAACATCGAGGCGGGTTCGGCGCGTTCACTTACGAGATCACCGGTGCGCTCGCGACCAACGGCCCCAACCTGCTCGCCGTCCGCGTGAGCAACGCGCCGGAACCGGACATCGCGCCGTTGAGCGGTGATTTCCCGCTTTACGGCGGACTTTACCGCCCGGTGCATCTGATCGTGACGGGCGAACAGAACATCGCGCTCACCGACCACGGCTCGCCCGGCGTCGCGTGGCTGCAAACCAGCGTCACGGAAACGCAGGCCGTGCTTGATGTGAACGTGGAAATTTCCAACGGCACGGGCAGACGGAATCCGCTCAGGCTCGTTGCCAGCATTTTGGACGAAAATAATTTTTTGGTGACGAACCGCGAAATGGGAATCGTTGCCGCGACAAACATGATGTCGCCCTATTGGCTGCACATCGTCGTGCCGCAGCCGCATTTGTGGAACGGCCGCGCCGACCCGTATCTTTACAATGCGGTCGTCGAGCTTCGTTCCTCGAATGAAGTCGTTGATTCGGTCGAACAGCCGCTGGGGCTGCGGTATTATCGGGTTGATCCGGACAAGGGATTTTTCCTGAACGGAAAATATGTTCGTCTGCACGGTGTGGACCGGCATCAGGACCGGCCGGACAAGGGCTGGGCCATTTCCGAGGCCGACCAGGACGAGGACATCGGGCTCATGGAGGAACTGGGCGTCAACGTCGTCCGCTGCTCGCACTACCAGCACAGCGATTATTTTTACAGCCTCTGCGACCAGGCCGGCATCCTGGTCTGGGCGGAAATCCCGCAGGTCAACGCCATCCACGACACGCCGGAATTTGAAAACACCTCGCGCAACCAGTTGCTCGATTTGATCCGGCAAAACATCAATCACCCGGCGATTTTCGCGTGGAGCCTGTTCAATGAAATCGGGCCGGGCACGGACGATCCGCACCGCGAGCTACAGGATTTGAACAACGTCGCGCACAGCGAAGACCCGACGCGCCCGACGATTGCGGCGACGCGCACGGCGGTTTTTCCGCAGATGAACAAGATCCCCGACCTGCTCGGCTGGAATCTTTATTACGGCTGGTATTCCGGCACCAAGGACGGCCTCGGCGCGCAGCTCGACCAGCGCCGCGCGTCCAGCGGGCACGGCGGTTTTTGCCTCAGCGAATATGGTGCGGGCGCGAACGTGAACCAGCACGAGGACAATCCGAAACCGCCGAAGGCCGGCGGACCATGGCATCCCGAGGAATGGCAGAACGAAGTTCACGAGGCCAACTGGGCGGCGATCAGCGCGCGGCCGTTTGTGTGGGGCAGTTTCGCGTGGAACATGTTCGACTTCACGAGCTATTTCCGGCGCGAGGGCGGCGTGCAGGGCGTCAACGACAAGGGCCTCGTGACGCGCGACCGCAAGATCAAGAAGGACGTGTTTTACTTCTACAAGGCCAACTGGTCGGACGAGCCGGTGCTTTACATCACGAGCCGCCGTTTCACCGAACGCACCAACGCGGTGACGGATGTGAAAATTTATTCCAATGCGCGGTCGCCGGAATTATTCATCAACGGCGTTTCGCAGGGCAAAAGCAATGACGGCACGAACTGCGTTTTCGCCTGGAAGAACGTGGCCTTGAATGCGGGTGAAAACAAAGTCGAGGCCAGGGCGGAAAATGACGGGACGAATTTGACCGACAGTTGTGTCTGGACTTTGAAGTGAAGCAGCTCCGAACCGGTGTCACCGCATTTTGAATTACGTGGTGCCCGGCGCAACCCGTGACCGGACGCAAGGACAAACCGGTGGCATTTTCCGGGGTGACGACGAAGTGGACGCGAAACGCTCAAGGAAAAACTCAAGCCGTAGCTGCCAGCACGCCTTGTGGGAAGACCCAAACATCGTGAGGCAACAAGGCCTAAACCTTGCGCGGATGCGCAAAAATGGGAGCCGGACACTACGCCAGCTCCCACAATGAGAACTGGCCACACACGATAGAAAATTTGGCCTGTTTCAATTGAAGTTGAAGCTAAGGGTTTCAAATACAAGTCACAATGGGGTGTTCTACGCATGGACACAAAACAAAATCTCCGGCACGAATGACCTTCCGGCGAGGTGTTTCGCTTCTGGTTGGGCAACCAGGTGGCCCGGTGCTAGCCGGGGCCGGACGCAAGGGATGGCCGGCGGCAAAGAGGCCGCGCCGACGACGCTCCGAAATGGCGCGGACGCGAAACGCTCAAGGAAAAGCTCAAGCCGTATCTGCAAACCGGCGAGTGGACGGAATGACTTTTATTCGGCCAAATATTTCCCGATGAAATCCGATGGCGAAACGGCCTTGATTGGCGAAAGTTTGTAGTCCTTCACATTGCGCGTCACGATGAAATCCGCCTCAAATTTTCCGGCACAGACACTTTGCAATGCGTCTTCAAAATCTGGAAAGCCGGAACGGATCGCCTCCAGCGCCAGTTCCGTGTCGCCACCGGCAACTTCCACGAACGAAAGCAAATCCTCGAAAAATTTCAGCGCTTTTTTGCTGTCGTCGGCCAGATAATAGGCGTTGGCCAGCGTGTGCCACGCGATTGCCCCTTGAATTTCTCCGGCTTCGCAGGCGTCAAAAACCCGCGCCGAATCCGCCAGAAATTTTTCGCGGCCGGCCATCACGTCCAGCAGCACGTCGCAATCCAGCAGGATTTTCACGAGTATTTTTTGGCGAGGTGCGTGCCGCGACGATCTGATTTCTCCGGCGTGCGCAACGACACTTTGCCCGTCCAGCGTTCGGAAAATGGTTTGCCGCTGCGGACGTGATTGCGTCCGCCCATGAAAAATCCTTCGACCAGTTTGGAAATGCTGGTTTTTTTCTTTCGGGCAAGCTGGCGTCCGAAGGAAAGCGATTCCTTGCTCAAATGCAGGTGAACCCGTTGGATGCTCATGCCCACAAATTAACAATTGTGGGCTTGCATGTCAAGAGCTATCGCGGACGCGAAACGCTCAAGGAAAAACTCAAGCCGTATTTGCAACCAGCACCACGCCCCGCCAACCCATCCGGCTGGAATTGTCAGGCACTAGGTGGGCTATTGACACCTGTATAAATAATGTCCTATTTGAGACGCAAAGGAAGCGGACTGTGTTTTAAGAAGGAGCGCAGCAGGTCAGGTCGGCGCTGAAGTTGGCGCGCTCGCCGGTGGGCCAA
>Ga0182018_10001532_pt1 | contig 26026 bp, 21 predicted proteins | sample 812P2MmetaG_FD_120490 | JGI IMG/M metagenome (GOLD analysis project Ga0182018, IMG submission 120490) | Permafrost microbial communities from Stordalen Mire, Sweden - 812P2M metaG | ecosystem: Environmental > Terrestrial > Soil > Wetlands > Permafrost | place: Sweden: Stordalen | collected...
AGAATCTACAATACCGTGCGCCCTCATCAGGCGCTCGGCTACCTAACCCCTCTTCAGTTCCTCCGCCAATCCTCATCCCAACGAAAGGAATGAAAGTGTCACCCATCTACTGGACGAGTACACCGATTGGCCTCCATCCTGTTTGCGGGGTAAAATGGGAGCATAATTTCCCCGGGTTTACCCCAGGATTCAAGAGAGCCCTTAATGAAGAAAAACAGAATTCCCCTACTTCTTGCGGCTGGCTGCGCTCTATTGCTCCCCGCTCTTTCCCCCGCCGATACCGTAGTGGAAGAGATCGTCGCCCGGGTGAATAACGAGATCGTTACCCGCTCGGAATATGTTCGCAGCCGCGATCAACTCAAGCAGGAAGTGATGCAGCAGGACGCCGCGAACGCCGACCGTGTGTTTACCGAAAAACAGAAAGATGTTTTGCGCGACCTGATCGATCAACAGCTGCTGCTGCAAAAAGGCAAAGATCTCGGCATCACCGGAGATACCGAACTCATCAAGCGCCTCGACGAAATGCGCAAACAGATGAACCTTGAGACGATGGAAGATCTGGAGAAGGCGGCAGAGGCGCAGGGTGCTTCTTATGAAGATTTTAAGCAGAACCTTCGCAACCAGATTATCACCCAGAAGGTGATTTCGGAGCAGGTGGGACAAAAACTCGCCATGAACAAGGACGAGGAACGAAAGTTTTATGATCAGCACAAGGCCGACATGGAGCGCCCCGAAGAGGTTCGCCTGAGCGAGATTCTGATTGCACCGAAAACGCCGGTCAAACCGAACGGCGTGGACGGGAAGCCCGAGCCGCCCACGGAAGCTGAAACCGAGACGGCCCTGGCCGCTGCCAAGGTCAAAGCCGACGATGTTCTCGAACAGCTACACACGGGAGTAAAGTTTGAGGATTTGTCGAAAAAATATTCCGATGGCCCCTCGGCCAAGGAAGGCGGAGACCTCAGTTATTTCAAACGCGGAACGCTTTCGAAAGAACTCGAAGACAAAGTTTTCGCATTGAAGGGTGGTGAGACCACAGATACGGTCCGCACCAAGCAGGGCTACGTAATCCTGCAGGTGACCGAACATCAGATGGCGGGCATTCCCTCGTTTAAGGAAGTTGAGTCCCGGATCCAGGATGCGTTGTACATGCAGAAATTGCAGCCTGCCTTGCGTGCTTTCCTGAGTACCTTGCGCGAAGAAGCATTCATCGACGTCAAGACGGGTTATATCGACTCCGGCGCGAGCGCCAAGCAGACCCAACCTATTGAAACCACCGACAAAGAACCCAAGTCAAAGAAGCTGAAAAAGAAGAAGAAGCTGGGCGTGTTTTAGGCTAATCTGGCGGTGGTACCCTGCTGCGGCCAATAGCCTGCTCGGGTTTGCACTTGCGCGGGGGCCGATGTCGCGGAGGCTCATGAAAGAGTTCTTTATCTCGGAATGCGGCAAGCAGGAAAACAAAGTTATCACCTCCAGTTTTGTGGTCGCTTCGAAGCAGGTGAAGGCCAAAAAAAATGGTGAGCCTTACCTGGCGTTGCTCCTGGCCGACCGCACCGGGCAAATCGAAGCGAAGATGTGGGACAACGTCGACGACTTCATCTCCGTCTTCGAGCAGGACGACTTCCTCAAAGTCAAAGGGCTGATTAACAAGTATAAGAACCGCTTCCAGCTGACGATCCACAAGCTCCGTCGGATGGAAGAAGCAGAGATCGATTTCACCGACTACCTGCCCAAAACCCCCAAAGATATCGGCGAACTGTGGAGGACGCTGACTGAGTTTGTGGCTACGTTCCAGAATCCGCATCTGAAGTCGCTTGTGGAACTCTTCATGGCAGATGCGGAAATAGCCGAACGCTACCGCAATGCTCCGGCCGCCAAAACACTACACCATGCATATATCGGCGGACTGCTCGACCACGTCGTGTCTCTGTTTCGCTCCTGCGAGCTGATGTGCCAGAACTATCCCCAGGTGAATCGCGATCTGCTGCTGACGGGAGCGTTTCTGCATGACATCGGCAAAACTCAGGAACTGGCTTACAACCGCTCGTTTTCCTATACCACGCGCGGACAGCTGCTGGGGCACATGATCATCGAGCTGGAGATGCTTCAGGCCAAGCTCGCGAAGCTGCCTGACTTCCCCGTGGAATTGAAGACTCTGCTCGAGCACCTGATCATCAGCCATCACGGGCAGTACGAATTCGGCTCGCCCAAGCTGCCTATGTTTCCCGAAGCACTCATGCTGCACTATCTCGACGATCTGGATTCGAAGATGGAAGCGATGCGCGCCCACTTTGAGCGCGAGATCGACCTGGGAGGGCCCTGGAGCAGCTATAACGCATCGCTTGGACGTCCGCTGCTTGATTCCAGAAAATTCCTGCAGGGCGAGAAACCGCCCGTCAAAAGCAGTGTAGAGGATTCCAATGCGCCAGCGGCAAACGGGACGGCTGAGACTCCAGCCTCTGCGCCGTTGCTGGATCTTTTCAGCGAACAGAAAGCCTAGAAAACCGCAGGAACAGCATTCGCATTTGAGTCTAAGCCTTATCCTTTCCCGTTGCACACTTCGTCCCGATTCGACTACAGTTCTGACCTTACCCAATCTATATTCTAAGCTCAAATCGCCGCTGACACTCAGTCCAGCGGCAGCGAATCCGACGCAATAAGGCCGGCGGAAGTGGGTAACTATGGATTTCTCTCGTTTCACCACTATCAGCTTTGATTGCTATGGCACTCTCATCGACTGGGAGGCCGGCATTCTGCCGACACTGCGGAGAGTACTTGCGAGGCACGGTCAAAGTCTGCCAGACGCCGAGATTCTTGAACTCTACGGGGAATTCGAGGCGCGGGCGGAAAGCGGGCCATACCAGAGCTACAAAGACGTGCTGGAATCGGTGGTGCACGCTTTTGCAGAGCGTTTTCAATTTACGGCCACTTCCGCCGAGACTCGCTCGCTGCACGAATCAGTTCCGGCGTGGCCGCCTTTTTCGGATACCGTGGCGGCGCTGCGTCAGCTCCAGCAGCGATACAAGCTGGTCGTCATTTCAAATATTGACGATGGTCTATTTGCCCAGACGCAGAAACATCTGGGTGTGGAATTTGATGAGGTCATCACGGCGCAGCGGGCACGCAGTTACAAGCCTTTCCTCAACAATTTTCAGATCGCCTTGCGGACGCTTGCGATTTCTCCAGCGCAACTGCTGCACGCCGGTCAGAGCGTCTATCACGATGTGTTGCCGGCGCAGTCACTAGGCATCTCGACGGTGTGGGTGAACCGGAAGTCAGCGCGACCGGGGATTGGCGCGGTAAGAGCCTCGACCGGGCAACCCGACTTTGAAGTTCCAGATCTGGCTAGCTTGGTGGCAGTAATGACGCGCACACAACCCTGGCCCGCGTCCGTCTAGCTGATCGGGATCGGCACTGCGAGGATCTTCTTTTGGATAGCGACGGTGACCAGCTGCGCCTTGTTATGAATGTCGAGTTTGCGCATCAGGTTAAACTTGTGTGCCTCGACGGTTTTGGCACTGATCCCAAGAACCACCGCCGCTTTTCTCACCGTATATCCCTCGGCAAGTAATTTCATCACTTCGCGCTCGCGCAACGTCAAAGTACCTCGACGTAGCGCCACGCGTGCCGCTTGATTCGACAAGGCCTCGCCGACTTTCAATTTGGACTCGATCTGCGGACTCAAGCGCCGCTCGCCGCGATGTACTTCACGGAGTGCATCGAGCATGAGCGATGCGGGAGTATCCTTCAGCAGATAGCCGCTCGCGCCCGAGCGTAAGGCTTGCTGCACATACTCCTGGTCTTCGTGCATGGTCAGGTAGACAATGCGGGTTCCGGAGCAGCGCTCTTCAATCAGGCGTCCGGCTTCGAAAGAAGACATGCCGGGCATGCCGATGTCCAGCAACACGAGGTTGGGGCGATGCTCGAGCGCCAAGCGGAAAGCCTCCGCGGCGTCGCCGGCTTCACCCACCACAGCAAAGTCAGGAGCGTCCTCTAACAGGCGGCGCACTCCGTAGCGCAACATCTCGTGATCGTCGGCGATCACACAACGGATGCGTGCGGCGTTCGGATGAAGCGGTCCAGTCTTCGTGCTCAGCATGGAGAATTTACCCCGCTTGTGACGAAGTAGCGCGGAACCCCGGTCTCCTAGCAACTTCTGTACTCAAACTCCTGATTATTGTACCTGCTTGGGGGAACCGTGCCCGCAAGTCTGCGACGTTTGATGGCCAAAAATCGACCCGAGCCAAAGGTTCTTCTTCATTTACAATGCCTTTTCCACATGCTGCGCTACTTTACTTCCGGAGAATCTCACGGCGAGGCGCTGGTGGCGTTTCTTTCCGGGCTGCCGGCCGGACTGGCCGTGGATCAGGAATTTGTGGATCGCGAGCTCTGGCGGCGCCAGCAAGGTTTCGGACGCGGCGGGCGCATGAAAATCGAAACCGACCGAGCGCATTTTCTTTCCGGCGTCCACCATGGCAAGACGATCGGCTCGCCGATCGCAGTAATGCTGGAGAATCGGGATTGGAAGAACTGGAAAGAGTCGCTGCCGGTGGAGACGGGCGATCCGGCAAAACACAAGCGGGTGGCGTCACCGCGCCCGGGTCACGCCGATCTTGCCGGCGCACTTAAATACGATTTCACGGAAGCGCGTTACGTACTGGAGCGCGCCTCGGCCCGGGAATCAGCGGCGCGGGTTGCCATCGGCGCGCTCGCTAAGCTGCTGCTGCGCGAGTTGGGAATGGAAGTGCTGAGTCATGTGATTGCGGTGGGTGCGGCTTCGATTGCGGACCGGGAGATCGCCTGGGAGCAAATCGAGCCGCAGTCGCGGAAGGACGAGATTCTGCTTTCCTGCGCCGACGCCGAGGCCGAGCAGCGCATGAAGTCGGAAGTGGATAAGGTACTGCGCACGGGTGATTCGGTGGGTGGAGTTTTCGAAGTGGTCGCGCGGAATGTTCCGCCCGGACTGGGCAGCTATGTGCAGTGGGATGAGCGGCTGGACGCGCTATTGGCGGCGGCAGTCATGTCGTTGCAGGCGGTGAAGGCGGTGGAGATTGGCAGCGGAATTCAGGCGGCGCATTCGCCGGGCTCCGCGGTGCACGATGAGATCGGTTATCAGAACGAATCGGGTTTCGCGGGTTTCACCCGCACGCGTAACAATGCCGGAGGGTTGGAGGGTGGCGTGTCGAATGGGCAGGAGATTCGCGTTCGCGGTTATCTGAAACCGATATCCACGCTCCGGCGTCCGCTGCAGTCGGTGGATTTTGAAACGCGTGAGCCGGTGAAAGCGGCGTATGAGCGCTCCGATGTATGCGTGGTGCCGGCCGCTGGAGTTGCCGGAGAAGCCATGGTCGCACTCACGCTGGCGCGATGTGCGCTCGAGAAATTTGGCGGCGACTCGATCAGAGAAACGAAGCGAAATTTTCAAGGCTACCTGGAACAACTGAAGAACTATTGATTCCAAGACCAAACGAAAAATGATTTACCCCATAGTGAAATTCGGCGATCCCGTGCTGGAAAAACCCGCGGCAGAGGTAACCACCTTCGATGATGGGATCAAGAAACTGGTGGAAGACATGTTCGAGTCGATGTACGCGGCTCGCGGCGTCGGCCTGGCGGCTCCGCAGATCGGTATTTCGCAGCGCATTGCCGTGGTGGATGTAACTTTCAAAGAAGACCCCGGCGCCAAATTGGTGCTGATCAATCCGATAATCATTCACAAAGTGGGTCGGCAGCGGAGCAGTGAGGGCTGCCTGAGTATTCCGGAATTTCGCGAGGATGTAACCCGTGCCAAAACCGTGACAGTGCGCGCGCAGGACCTGAGCGGGAAGTTTTTCGAACACACTGGTGAAGACTTACTGGCGCGGGCGTTCCTCCACGAGACCGATCACCTGAACGGCAAGCTATATATCTCGCACATCAGCGGCTTGAAGCGGGACTTGATCAAACGCAAGATCAAAAAGCTGGTGAAGGCGGGAGAGTGGTAGAAGGGTAGGTCTCCGGCGTCAGGTCTTAAGTCTCCGGGAAACCTATGTGGCCGGATGGATATCTGGATCGCAGCGGCTGGAGCGGAGACCGGCGCGTCCTGATTTTCCTGACACCTGAGACCCGACACCTATGATTTTGGTTTTCTGCGGCACGCCTCGATTTGCAGTCCCGACTCTGGAGAGAATCGTCGATGCCGGCCATTCCGTGCCGTTGGTGGTGACGCAACCGGATCGCCCTCGCGGACGCGGAATGGAAATGGCTGCTTCTCCGGTGAAGGATGCGGCGGTTCGCCTCGGAATTCGTGTCGTACAACCGGCTGCCATCAAGAACAACACGGAATTCCGCGAACAGTTGACGGCGTTTCATCCGGACGCAATCATCGTCGTCGGCTATGGGCGCATCATTCCCCAGTGGATGATCGATCTTCCCCGACTCGGCAATTTGAATCTGCATGCTTCGCTGCTGCCGAAGTACCGGGGCGCAGCGCCAATCCAATGGGCGATCGCGAGCGGTGAATCCGTTACTGGAGTTACGACCATGCACATTGATGCGGGTCTCGACACCGGCGACATTCTGATGCAGCGCGAGATTCCAATTGCTTTGGAAGACACTGCCGAGGCGCTGGGCGCGAAGCTGGCGTCGGTTGGGGCGGACCTGATGGTCGAGACGCTGCACGGACTCGAAAGCGGACAACTGCGCGCAATTCCGCAGGATGATTCGCAGGCTACGCTCGCGCCCATCTTGAAAAAGGAAGACGGGCGCATGGACTTCGCGCGCTCAGCTGACGATCTCTTCAATCGCCTGCGCGGCTTTCAGCCATGGCCGGGGGCATTCACGATCTATAAAGGCAAGACGCTGCAAGTGCATCGCGCGCAGCCTTCGCAACCCGGCGTTCAATTGCCTCCCGGCCAGGTGCTCGTTGAGGGAACGCGTCTGTTGGTTGGCTGCGGCAAGATCAGCTATGCTGCCACAGCGCTCGAACTCCTCGAAGTTCAACTCGAAGGCAAGCGCCGCATGAACGCGCAGGAATTTGTCAACGGCTATCGCATGCGATCTGGCGACTATCTGGGACAATAGTCGGGATGGCTGTTTCCGCTGCGCGGTCCGTGGCTTTCGAAATTCTTCTTCGCGTAGAGCGCGATGATTCGTACGCTAGTGAACTGCTCCATTCCGATTCGCTTTCGAATCTTTCCGCGCGCGATCGCGGACTCACCACCGAACTGGTGATGGGAGCGTTGCGCTGGCAGTCGATGCTCGATCAGCGATTGGCTGCTGCATCGTCGCAGAAACTTGATCGACTTGATGGCGAGGTGCTGGTCGCGCTGCGACTCGGCGCGTATCAGTTGCAGTTTTTTTCCAGAGTTCCGGCCCGCGCCGCGATCTTCGAGAGTGTCGAACTCGTCAAAGTGGCGCGAAAGCGCTCGGCCGCGCCATTTGTGAATGCAGTCCTGCGAAAACTTTCGAAAACCAAAGCAGGCGACGTTTTTGCTCAAATCGCTGAATCGCCGGATGCTCCGACGCTGGCGGCGAGCACCGCTCATCCCCCGTGGCTCGTGGCTCGTTGGATTGACCGCTATGGGATCGAGGTGGCGCGAAAGATCTGCGTCCATGATCAGATGGTGCCCGGCACGGCCGTTCACATTTACGGTGATCGATCTCAGGTTGAAGCCGAACTGGTCGCGGCCGGCGTGCAGCTTGCACCTGGGCGTCTGCTGTCGAGTGCCCGACGGGTGCTTTCGGGCGACGTGACCTCAGCGCGCGCTTACCGGGAGGGGTTATTGTCCATTCAGGACGAAGCTTCGCAACTGGTCGCGCTGCTGGCCGGTCGTGGAGAAAGTATTCTCGATTGTTGTGCGGCTCCGGGAGGCAAGACCAACGTCGTGGCGCGACGTAACCTGGGCGCCAAAGTATTCGCGACGGAACTATATCCGCACCGTGCGCGCCTGTTGCGCAATCTGATCCGTTTGCCGAACGTGCATGTGGTCGCGGCCGACGCGCGGCGCTTACCCTTTTTGTCGAAGTTCGACCACATCCTTGCCGACGTTCCTTGTTCTGGAACCGGCACTCTCGCGCGCAATCCTGAAATTAAGTGGAGGCTCAAACCGGAAGACCTGAGCGATCTCCAGTCGCGGCAGATTGCCATCCTGCAATCCGCGCTGGCCCGACTCGCTATCGGGGGACGGCTCGTCTATTCAACCTGTTCGCTTGAACCGGAAGAAAACGAAGCGGTCGTGGAGGCCATCTGCCGGGGCGCCGCAAATTGCGAAATCGTCGACATCATGCCGGAGATTGAGCAGCTAAGTCGCGCAGATGAATTGACTTTGGAGGATATCGCGTCACTCGTAGTGCGACCTTATCTGAGAACCATTCCGGGCGTGCATCCTTGCGACGGATTCTTCACCGCGATGATCGAGCGGAGATAGTTTCTACCGCACTTCGAAACTCACCGCGCTACCCGCCGGAAGTTTTTGTCCCGGCGTTGGAGACTGGCTGACGATCATGCTGGCTGCGCTCGGCTCCGACGTCGCAGAAGGCGCTGCTGGAAAGGGTTGCGGCTCGCGGGGGGCGATGGGTGTGGGAAGCAAGCTGACCTTGCCGACGTTGAGACCTGCATCCCGCAGCGCGAGGGTTGCGCTGCCGAGCGGCTCCCCGGTGAGATCAGGCATTACAAAGGCTGACGGTTCGGCGCCGTCGCTTACCAGTAAGCTGATTTTTGGCGCGGATACTCCGCTGGCGTTCGGTGGCGGGTTTTGGGAGATGACCTGGTCTGGCGGTTCGTCCGGCAAACTGATGTGCGCGACGGAGCCCAAACTGAGGCCGCGGCGCTGTATGTTTAATTCCGCCACGCGTTCGCTCCCTCCCGTCACATTGGGAATCGCAACCCGCAGCGGGCCGAGGCTTTGCGCCACGCGCACCGACCAGCCTCGGCGCACCTTGGTTCCGGGCGCGGGCATTTGCGTCACGATTTTTCCCTCGGGAACGTCAGCGCTGTAAAACTGCCGCTCGACCACAACTTGTAGACCGGATGCCGTGCTCGCTCGCTCGGCTTCGACGGGACTCATGCCCACGAGCTTCGGAATGGCCACTTCGCGCCCGTGGATGGCCAACTGCATGGCGGTGAGCGCGGAAATAAGCGCCACCGTCATCAGGACGAGAGCCAGAAACAGCATGCGGAAAAATTGTCGCATTGCTGGCGATTATAGCTGCTCCGCCGTTTCTACTCTTCCCACCTATGGCCGCACGCATGGCAGGTCCATCCGCTCTTCTGCACGGGGACGGGGACGCCGACGTACGCGGAGAGATAGGCGATAGGTTTATCGAGCTCTTGATCGATGATGTCGAGCGACTCGCACTGCGGACATTTCGGTTGCTCGATCGTGCCGACGCCTTCCACATCGAGCATCTCGGGAATTGGCTGGTTCAGGATTTCGTTGGCGGCTTCCGCATCTTCGGGGCGAACCTTAAGTTTGATCCCACCGAGCAGATTTGAGATGAACCAATCCATCCGGATCATGTTGTCGTCGACGAGGTACGCCTCAATCCCCGCCGACTCCAAACTGCCCTTGGCGAGAAGCGCGTCGGGGAGGTCGCGGAACTGGCGCACGGTCACAGCCGCGTTGTACTCGAGAACATCTTCACCCCGCGGCGCGGAGATCTCGATCTTGAGGCCGCGCTTCGCTGCCTCGGCCAGGAGCGCTTCGTAGGCAGCCGCACTCAATTCGTCGCCGCTCTGCGCGACCTGGTCAAGTTCTTCGTCGCTCATGGCGGAATACACACCGGCGATGCGGACACGTTCCTGGTCAGAATTCGGCATCGTCATAACCGGCATGATACTCCGGATTTGAGTATGCTACCGGCTCGGGCTCCGGCTCGTCTGACCCGCGCTCGAGTTCGGGCCCGACGGAGTGAGCGACGCTTGCGTCTTCTGTTGCGCCACCCATCCGTGGATGCGCGTGCTCAGCACGTCCATGGGAAGCGCGCCACCAGAAAGCACTTCATCATGGAAAGCGCGCAGGTCGAACTTGTCGCCCAGTTGATCTTTCGAATACTGGCGGAGTTTCAGAATTTCGAGCTGTCCAATTTTGTAGGCGAGCGCTTGCGCCGGCCACGCCATATACCGGTCGGTTTCGCTCTGCACACTGACCTCGTCCATGGTTGAGTGGGCGTGGAAATAATCGACCACTTGTTGCCGCGTCCAGTGCTTGTAGTGGAAGCCGGTGTCGACGACCAGGCGAATTGCGCGCAGCATGTCGTCCATCATGTGGCCATAATAGCTGTATGGGTCCTGATAAAATCCGGCTTCTTTGCCCAGTCTCTCCGAGTAGAGTGCCCATCCTTCAACATAGGCCGTATAGTTTTCGTGCTGGCGAAAGGGAGGCAGTTCCGGCAATTCCTGCGCAATGGAAAGCTGCATGTGATGTCCCGGCACTCCTTCGTGGTACGCGGTTGTTTCAATATCGAGCACCGTGCGTTTGGCGAAATCTCCCGTGTTGACCATGACATGGCCTGGACGCGAACCATCGGGAGTGCCTTCTTGATATTCGGCGTCCGGGGCTTCTTTCTCGCGGAATTCTTCAACCGGCTTTACTTCGAGCTTGGCCTTGGGCAGACGGCCAAACATTTGCGGTAGCCGGGCATACATTTGATCTTCATACTTGCGGTACAAGTCCAGAATTTCTTCGCGGGAATGTGCGTGCAGTTTCGGATCCGTATCCACTGCCGCTTTGAAGCTCTTCAGGTCTTTGTAGCCGAGTTGGTTCACCAGCGCGAGCATGCGGCCTTCGATTTCTTTCACCTGTTCCTGGCCGAGCTCGTGAATCTCCTCAGGAGACAAATCCGTGGTCGTGCTTTCCTTCACGCGGAATGAATACCACGCGGCACCATCCGGCAGGGCCCATGCGCCGGGCTCGGTTCTGCCTTTCGGTGCATATTCGTCGCGCACAAACGTCGTGAATTTAACATAGGCGGGGACTACGGAATCCTTGACGGCACCCAATCCCGCCTCGCGCAGCCGCTTGCGGTCGGCCTCGGAGATCGCGTCAGGGAACTTATCAAACGGATGAATGAATGGACTTTGTTCCGCGGGAGTCGTGGCGATGCCGTTGGCCTGTGTCACCACTTTTTCCAGCAGCATTTTTGGCGGCATCAAACCCTCGGCCATGCCTTTGCGCATCTGTTCGATCGTTTGATCGAAGAGCCGCGGCAGCAACTTCAAACGCGTGATGTAGTCTTCATAGTCCTTTGTGTTCTGGAATGAAAGAATGCTGACCAGCTGCGGCGCGTCGATGTGGATGCCGCTTTCTTGGTTTACCGGCATCTCCCAGGGTTTGAAGCGCGCGCCTTCCAGGCCCATCTTCAGGTCGCGAACCATGAGCTGTTGATTCAAGGCGTCTTGCTCGGGAAATCCCGTGATATCGATCGCTTCGAAGCGGGCGAGGTACAGGCGGGTCTGCTCCAGATCGTCATCGATGGCTTTCTGCGAGAAATCGTCGAGTTGGTCGTTGTAGCGCTTGTCGCCCAGAATGGACGCATAGATCGGGCTGGTGCGCAACGTGTACTCCCATCGCTCGTGCAGCAAGTCGTTCAAAGCCTTGCGCCGCACCTCGAGGTCCGCGGGAGAATTAGCGGCGGCATTGCCGAAAGCCGAATTGTTGAGAGGCGAATTGTCGAGAGAAAGATTAGCGGCGACGGCCACCGGAATCAGCAGGGCAATGGCTAGCAGACCGATCAAGAATCGCATGGAGACTCCAGAAGAAATTTGTTGGCATTGCGGCAGACCGACCACACAAAGGTCTGTTCTGTTAGACGGATACGCAAGCGGATGGTGATCGGTTCCACAAAAAACATTTCCAGGTTGTGCACCACCCCTCAGGCTTATCCGCTGGAAGATTACCGGCTGGCCAGTCCTCCCGCAGTCTCGCCCCCGTCACAAGTGTAAACGTGGCCGGTGATATTTTGTGCGTCGTCGGAGGCGAGGAAGGCAAACAGCGCTGCGATCTCTTCGGGCTGCGCATGACGACGCAAGGGAATCTTGAGATTCACCTCTTCGAGCATGGCATCCGTATACTCTGCGCGTTGCATCGGGGTGAGCACATATCCCGGAGCCACCGCGCACACCCGAATCTTCGGCGCCAGTTCCAACGCCATCGACTTCGTGAGCTCGATTACGCCCGCCTTGGTGGCGTTGTAATCAGCATAAAACGGATAGCCCATGACGCCGTTGGTCGAGGCCGTCTGCAGAATCACGCCGCCGCGCTCCTCCATCATGTGCCGCGCTGCTGTCTGCGCGACGTAGAACACTCCGGTAAGATTCACGGCAATCACCTTGTCCCACTCTTCGGAAGTGATGTCGAGAAAGTTGTGTCGAATGCTGATGCCGGCGTTATTCACGAGCACATCGACACCGCCCATCAGGCGGGTAGCTTCGGCGAAGGCGGCTTGCACTTGCTGCAGCTTCGAAACATCGGCATCAATCGCTCCCGACAAGGCGGGTAGTTCGCGCAGGATTTTGCGTTGCGCCTCCGCATTGCAGTCCAGCACGCAGACTACGGATCCTTCTTCCAGAAACCGCGCCGCCGTGGCCGCGCCGATGCCGCTCGCTCCGCCGGTGATCAGGACACGCTTTGATTTTAGACCGCGCACTCTCACCTCAGATCTCGAAACCCTGCAAGAAATCAGGCAGATCAGGCTCCCGCTCGTTCAACTCGTCCGCTTCAATTCGAATCCCAAATACATCATCTTTCCAATGTGATGGTGGAGATGCGTCGCGCATTGCAGCGCGATTTCGAAGCGGTCATGCGAATCTACACCCGCGGCCGCATACTCCCTGGACCAATCCTCAGCTGACTGGCAGTTGATTGTGTCGAACACAATCTCAATCGCATCGTCAAATTTCTGCAATACCACTGCTTTCGATGGCCGCCCTGCTTCCGAAAATTCCAGTGGCCGGTCCCGCACATGACCCGTCCCCGCAATCTGCGCACCGATGCAGTAATTCAGGTTGCCGGTGAGATGCAGCACAAGATGGCCAAAGCTATTGCCGAAGGGAAACGGCTTGGCCCAAAACTGTTCGTCGCTGAGTGGCGCGGCGAGTTCGTGAAGCACGCTCGCGAGTTGTGCATAGCGCGCTGCCAGCCGCGATGAGATCGTTTCTCGAAGATCTGTCATTTCTTATTCTCGAGGGTCACTTCTCAATCGGTAGTAGTTCGATGCTGCAACCGGAAGCGCCGCAGCTCAGCAATCCACGCCGGACAATTTTCACCGACGACACATCTGGAAATCGGACAGGGAAGTCCCTCTCACGTAATTGCCCCGCGGCGTCGCGCAGGTTGTCGTCACCATCGACGAACTCGGCGCGTTCCGGACGCGGTGAACTGTCGAACACAAGATTGAAGCGCGCTGAAACCGGCTTGCTCGTGATCGCCGCCAGCTTCACCGTACGCGCTTGCACCAGTTCTGACTGCGCCAGCTCTATCTCTTTGTCGGCATTTTTCCCCGCAACTCCGGGATCGCCCGCCAGCTTCACCAATCGTGCCCGCGAATCCTGCACTTCACTGCCGCCGGCGGCCACCGCGAGCGCATACATGTGACGCGCTTTTTCCGGCTGGCCTTGTTTTTCGAGCGCTTGTCCCAGCCGGTTGGCGACCGTTCCCGACTGGCTCAAAAGCCACGCCGAGCTTAGAAACTGCATCGCCGCCAGATTCTCGCCGTGATGATACTTGGCCCATCCCATGCGCGCCCAGGCAAGCGCCACCAGCTTCATCGCCGAAAACGCTCCGGGACCGAGCCGGTCGAACTCGCCCGAGTCAAATTGTCCTCCAATATCGTAAAGAATTTGCTGGGCGTCGTTCTCGGTTTGTGCCGGATCAGTATCGTCTTTCAGCGCGGACGCGAAGATGTCCTGAGTGGAATCCCCCGTCGCGCTTCCGGTGAGACCTTTCATCAACTCCTGCGCTTTTACGTTCTCCCCCAATCGCCCATACACCTGCGCCAGCGCCATTTTTACTTGCGGGTCGTCAGGAGGAAGAGCGGCCGCAGCTTCCAGTTCCGTCCGCGCGTCGGCATCGTGTTTTGATTGCGCCAGCAGCATGCCGAGATTCTTCAGTGTCGTCTTATCATAAGGAGTCTGCTCCAGCTGCTTCCGGTAAGCGGCGATCGCCTCGTCGGTTTTGCCGGCCAGTTGCAGTTCCACCGCCAAATCGCCATTGGCGCGCCTGTGGTTCGCACCAACTTCAAGCTGCTTGCGAAACGCGGCGATTGCCTCGGTGTGATTGTTGGCCGCGGCGTAGGCAAGTCCCAGATCGTACCAGCCATCCTCCATGCCGGTAGTCGCCAGCGTTGGGTCAGCATCCACTGCGCGTTTCAGCAAGTCGACGGCCCTGCGATAGTCCTTGCTTTGCGATGCCCTCATCCCCGCTTTAAGCAATTCTTGGGGAGTTCCTTCCATCCTGGCGACCTGGGCTCCCTGCCCCGCAGGAGTCAGAATCGTGCACGACAACAGCTGATTTTCATCGCTATGCGCAGCGTTGCGAAACGATTCGTAGTCGGAGCGCCGGGACGCCGCCACCTCGTTCATCTTCACGACGAGTTTGCGCTCGCCTTCCAGAAGTCCCTTATTCAGCGCGTATGACGACGAATACTCGCCATAGTCCCGCGACATTTTCACCGCTGTCGGCGTATGCACTGTGAAGGTCGCGGGAAATTGCAGGCGCACCCGATAGTCCGTTTCACCGGCAGGACCGATGTTCAACGGATTCGTGCTCTTCTCCGACGTCCGTATCGCAGGTAGTCCCAACGGTGGAATAGGGCGAAAGTTTATGTTTGCAGACGGCACGATGAAATAAGTGTCTTCATGCAGGCGATACTTGAGATGAAAAGGCCTGCTCGTGTCTTCGATGGGATCGACTTGGACATCGTTGACGTCGCCAGGCAATCCCCAGCTCGCTGAGAGCGCCTTCACTAGGTCCTTCCACTGCGCCTGCGAGACTCGCCGAAAGCCTGCGCGCATTGGCCAATCGCGGTCTCCCTGCGCGATGACTTCTAGAGTGGCGTCGAGCGCACCGAATTCGGTGAAGCTGCCGTCCAGCGTAAAGTGCATGAAGGTCTTCACCGGCGATTCCTCCGGCGTTCGCCGCAATCCTCCTTCCGAGTCGTGCGATGCCAGCACCGCCTGCTTATTTCGTAACTGATAAAGAATCAGGCCGAACGGAGTCACCTCGGGAGTAGTGTCGAGCCAGGTCAACTCCGGCCCCGTTCCCAGGCGCGCCGCCGTGATCACGTGGTCGAACTGCGCCGGGGAGGGAATGTCCGCGTCGAGTTGGCGTGAGCTGTCGATGAGGACGGGATAACTCTGAATTCCCTCCGCTCGCAGCATCGCCGAAAACAAAGTGTGCTTGTCTTTGCAGTCGCCATAGCCATTCTGCAGAACGTCAGAGGCGGAATGCGGCTGGTAGCGCCCGATGCCGAGCGAGATGCTTACATAGCGCACATTGCGCGCCACGAAATCATAGAGCCGGCGTGCTTTCTCCGTGGGTGTGCCGGCATCTTTGGTTAGTTCGTCGGCTTTTTTCCGCACCCTCTCGTCCACGGCCATGCGCTTGCCCTGCAACTGGGCATACCATTCGGCAACCTGCTTCCAGTCGGTGAAGGTTGTCAGCTGCACATCGGGGCCGGCATTCTCGTCCTCATCTTTATCTTTTTCCTTCTCTTTATCGCGGTCTGGCCGAATGTCTTTTACCACCCAGCTGTAAACGCGGCGGTCTCCAGTGTCTTGAATTTCCGGTTTGTGGGCAGGCGATTTCAATTTCACTTCGCGCGCCTTCGGGATGTCAATTTCCAACCGGTCTTCGTTGACCGCCACGCCTTTGGGAAATGTGTATTCGTACCAGAAATTTCCGGTGGCGAGGGGAGTGATTACCGTCGTCACTGTCTTGTATTCCAGCGTGTCTCCGGGCTGCAGTGCGGCGACCGAAATATGCCGCTGCCGGTAATCGCTGTACATCGGTGCTTCCCTCAGCACGTCGGGAGCAAAATCCTGCGCCGTCGAGTCCGGCGTTACCACTGCATGCCCATCAGGCTTGCGCGCCCGCACGTATTCCACCTGCAACTTCTCGGTCGCCGAGGAATATCCGAAAACCAGCTGCCCGAATTCCTCCACGCCTGCCTGGCTCTGGATCCGGACCACGGCTTCGGTCTCGCTCACTTCGGTTCCGTCGTTTTCGAAGCGGATGCGGTTCAGGATGCGTTCAAAAACCGCAGATTCATCGGCGTTGGTCGTTTTCTGTGCGGGCCGGTTCTGCGTGGGTTGCGACGATGGCTGGGACGAAGATGGCGCGGCAGGTTGCGCCCACGCATTCACGGTGACCAGACAACTGATCAGGCCTAAACGCACAACCGAGAAGAGGCCATAAGAGCGCGCTATGCGAAAAAACATATTGCAGTTCTTTTACGCTGTGGACGCCGCAAAATCAAACGAGGCAAGCGCTTGCGGGACCGATCCCAGCTCGCTTCAGACTCTACGGACCTCGACCCTGGGCAGATCGTCCTGGGTTTGAAGCGATGGGTACGCAGGTCACTTGCAGTCGTTGTGCTATCCTGACTACACTTAAATATTGCACGAGATTGTGTTTGCGACGCGTCCTGGCACGGCATCAAACGTTTCGTATGGAGCTTTTTCTTAACCTTTGTTGGCTTTCTCTGCTGCTGCCCGCTTATTTGCTCTGGCGCCAGCGTGGTTCCACGGACGTTGCCAGCCGTGCCGCAGGAAGGGTTTCCAGGGGCTCGGCAGTGGCGCCGCTTGTCTTCTTGTGCGCGCTTGCCTGCGCGATACTTTTGCTGTTCCCGGTTATTTCCGCCTCTGACGATCTGCACGCCATGCGCGCGGAGATGGAAGAATTCTCGCTCGGCAAGCGTAGTGTCTCCCACGCGGCCACGGATAGTGCTTCGGTTTCGCACAGCCGCCCTCACAATCTGACTGCCGTCGTCACTACAACACCTTTGCCGAAACTCAAAAGCCTGGATCGGTTGGAACTTCTCGCTGCGTCGCTTTCGACGCCCGTCGCTCCATCGTTTATCCGCGCCAGCCGCGCTCCTCCCAGCTCTCATCTCGCATAAGCCCCAACTTGCCGATCGGTTCCATTTGAAGATCGAACGTGGCTCCTCTCATTCTTACGGAATTCTTACGAGGGAACCTGGATACTCATGGCGAGCCCGCGTCATTTGGGATGACGCCAATCCATATTTCAGCTTTCGCAGGATTGGTGAACAGGCGAAAGTTTGGCAGTTAGTCTGGCAGATAAAAAGATGAGTAGAAAAATGCAGCCGCGTTTCCGGCGTCTCGCAGTTCGATACGTCGTTCGATACCTAGTTCGATACGCCGTTCCATGTATGGTTCGTGACATGATTCGCTCTATGCGCGTTCTGCCCCTGGTCGTGGCCACGGTTTGCTTCGCGCAGTCCGCTCCGCCGTCAGTTCCTCTACCGTCTCAAAGCTTCACTTGGGAGAACGTGAAAGACCGGTTCGAACAGAACAACCCGACCCTGCTCGCGGACAAGCTGAACATCGAGGAATCCCGGGCTCAGGAGATCACCGCGCATCTGCGTCCCAACCCAAGCCTGGGGCTGCTGGCCGACCAGATCGATCCATTTAATTCCGGGCCGTCGCATGGACCCTTCGCATATTGGCTTCCTTCCGCCACGGTCAGCTACCTGATCGAGCGCGATCACAAGCGGGACTTGCGGCTGGAGAGCGCGAAAAAGGCCACGGGAATCGCAGTCTCCACTCACGCCGAACTAGAAAGAAGTCTGCTTTTCAATTTGCGGAGCGCGTTTGTTTCAACCCTGCAAGAGAAAGCCGTACTCAAACTGGCAACGGACAACCTCGCATACTACGACCACGTACTCGCGATCAGCAGAGATCGTTTCAGCGCCGGCGACATTGCTCAAATCGATCTCGATCGCCTGGAGTTGCAGCGCGTGCAGTATGAATCGGATGTTCAAACCGCGCTGGTCAATCTGCGTACCGCCAAAATTCAGCTGCTCACGCTGCTTAACGACCGGACTCCGATTGAACAATTCGACGTCACTGGTCTGTTCGATTTCAGCGATCAACTGTCGTCCCAGGACGACTTCAGGAAAATCGGTTTGGACTCGCGTCCCGATTTGCAGGCGGCGGTCGAAGCCGTTGACAAAGCGCAGACGGACCACAAACTTGCCGTTGCCAATGGGTCCACCGATCCGACTGTTAGTTTCGATGTGGGCCGCAACCCGCCGATTGACACCTATTTCGGCGTCGGAGTCAGCATCCCGCTGCGTATCTTCGACCGCAACCAGGGCGAAAAGCTGCGCACGAAAATTGATATCGATCGCAACCAGCGGCTGCTTGATGCCGCGCGCGCGCAGGTCTTCAGCGATGTCGATTCTGCGTACGCGACAGTGACCAGCAATGTGGTTCTGTTGCAGCCCTATAAAGCGAAATATCTGCAACAGGCCGTCCGAGTCCGCGACACCGTGTTTTTCGCCTACCAGCACGGCGGCGCGTCGTTGCTCGATTTCCTGAATGCGCAAAGCGACTATCGCGCCGTGGAACTTAGCTATGTCAACTTGATCGGTGCCTACTTGACGGCTGCGGCACAACTGAATATGGCCGTTGGCCGGGAGGTCATCCAATGAAAATGAAAAGAGGGTGTGTGGGCTCAAAGCTGACGGCAGTTCTTTGCCTGTCGCTGCTTTGTTTGACGTTGAGCCTGCTTCTGCTCGGATGCAGCGACAGCAAAGCCGACCCGAAGGCTGAAGCGCCTCCTGCTGCTACGGTCGAGCCCGACCTTGATGCCAACAACTTCAAGGTCGATCACCCGGAGCAGTTCCCGCTTGTTGCTGCCGTTGCGCATTCCGCGGCGCCTGCCCTGAATGTCACCGGCGTGGTGCAGCCCGATATCGCGCGCGCCGTTCCGGTGATTTCGCTGGCCGCTGGGCGAGTGGTGGAAATAAAGGCGCGGCTCGGCGACACGGTTAAGAAAGGCCAGTTGCTGCTGCGCGTGCAGAGCAACGACGTTTCTGGAGCCTACCAGACGTATCGCAAGGCCGAGAACGACGAACGGCTTGCGCGCATTCAACTCGACCGCGCGCAGATTCTTTACGACAAAGGCGCAATTGCCAAAAGTGCTCTCGAACAAGCCGACGGCACCGAGCAGGATGGGAAGGCCGATCTCGATGCTGCCACCGAACAATTGCGCCTTCTCGGCATAGACAAAAGCCATCCTTCGGGTGTTGTCGACATCTTCGCGCCGATCTCAGGTGTGATCACTGACCAGCAGGTCACGAACGCATCGGGCGTTCAGGGGTTAGGCTCTCCGAATCCCTTTACCATCTCCGACCTTTCTTATGTGTGGATCATTTGCGACGTTTACGAAAACGATCTCGACGCGGTGCACCCCGGTGAATACGCGGATATCCACTTGACCGCATACCCGAACCAGGTCTTGAAAGGGCGGATCGACAACATCTTACCCGTTCTCGATCCCAACCTCCGCACCGCGAAAGTTCGCCTCGAAGTCAAGAACCCTGGAATGATGCGCGTCGGGATGTTTGTCACCGCTACCTTCTACGGGAAGCAAACCGAAACGCGAGCCGTAGTTCCCGCTGCCGCGATTCTGCACTTGCATGATCGCGAGTGGGTTTACACACCCATAGGCACAGGGCATTTCAAGCGTTTGGAAGTGATGACGGGAAGCATGCTTCCCGGCAATCAGCAAGAAGTTATTTCAGGTATCAAACCCGGAGATCAAGTGGTGTCGAATGCTCTGGTATTGCAAAACACGTTGGAGCAATAGATGGGAACAATCAATAAATGGAGAGCAATGAATGATTCGCCGAGTCGTTGATTTTGCTCTCGACAATCGCTTGCTCGTGCTCGGTTTTGCCGTGCTGCTTTTTGCTGGGGGAATCGTTGCCTTCCGCGACCTTCCTATCGAGGCCTATCCTGACGTCGCCGACAACTACGTGGAGATCATTACGCAATGGCCCGGAATTTCAGCCGAACAGATCGAACAGCAAGTCACGATTCCGCTCGAAATCGTCATGAACGGCATTCCGCACGTTGTGCATCTGCGGTCGTTCTCGCTCTTCGGACTCTCGGACATAAAACTGATCTTCGACGACGAGTCGGACAACGACTGGAACCGCGAGCGCGTTCTGGAGCGACTGAGCCAGGTTGCGCTCCCGCCGGGCGTCAACCCGCAAATGGGCACGGACTGGAGCCCGGTTGGTCAGATTTATTTTTTCACCCTGCACAGCACCAATCCGGCTTACGACCCGATGGAACTGAAGTCCATCGAAGATTGGGTCGTCGAAAAGAGCTTCAAATCTATCCCCAACATCGTAGATGTGTCCAGCTTTGGCGGCCCCACGCGCGAATACCAGGTTCGTGTGGACCCCGACAAACTGGTCGCTTACGGACTGAGCCTGGCTCAGGTCGAGCAGCAACTCACCAACAACAATGTCGATGCCGGCGGCAGCTTTATCCAGGAGGGTCTGCAGCAGATCAACGTACGTTCCGTTGGATTGGTCGACCGCACACAGGACATCGAGCGCACCGTTATCGTGACCAGGAATGGCACGCCGCTGCGGGTTAAAGACGTTGCGGTCGTTGCGCAAGGTCCAAAGATTCGGCTCGGCCAGTTTGCCAGAGCCCTACACCGTGAGGATGGGAAGATCGTCGATAACGACGATGTAGTCTCAGGCATCGTGCTGTTGCGGAAGGGCGCAACCGGCGAAACGGCGCTGGCGGACATCCACAAGAAAGTAGGAGAACTCAACAATCACATCCTGCCTCCGGGAGTTAAGATCGTCCCCTTCCTCGATCGCAGCGATCTGGTTCATTACACGACCCACACCGTGCTTCACAACCTCACCGAAGGCATGGTCCTGGTATCGGTGATTTTGCTCCTGTTTCTAGGTAATGTTCGAGGCGCTCTGATTGTCGCCGCAACCATTCCGTTTGCCTTACTATTTGCGGCTATTTGTCTGAACTTTATGCATATTCCCGCCAACCTTCTGTCGCTTGGCGCGCTGGACTTCGGCGTGATTGTAGAAGGCGCCATCGTGTTGATCGAAAACATTGTGCGCCATCTAAGCCACAGCGATGGAATCAAGACCTCTACCGAACGCATCAGCTTTGCCTCGCATGAAGTACAGAGGCCGGTGTTCTATGCCATCGTCATCACCATTACCGCTTTTCTGCCGATCTTTACGTTGCAGCGCGTCGAAGGTAGACTTTTCCACCCCATGGCTTGGACTGTAGCCTTCGCGCTGTTGGGAGCATTGCTCTTCTCCATCCTGGTGGCGCCGGTATTGGCGAGTTTCGCGTTCGCCAAAGGGGCCAGCGAATGGGATAACCCGGTGATGGCCTTCGTGAGTGCTCGATATCACGTTGCTCTCCGCTCGGCGATTCGACACCGCGTAATCACAGTCGGGGTGTGCGTGCTTATGCTGGCGTTTGGAGCCTACCTGGCTTTCAGCGGCATCATCGGCTCCGAATTTCTCCCTCACCTGGATGAGGGTGCACTCTGGGTACGCGGCACGCTGGCGCCCAGCACGGGCCCGGACGAGGGCATCCGGGTCGCGAACCAGGCAAGAATCGTACTCTGCTCTTTTACTGAAGTTCCGCAATGCACCAGCCAAGTGGGACGTCCAGATGACGGAACCGATAACACCGGCTTCTTCAACACCGAGTACTTCGTGGACCTGAAGCCGAAAGAACAGTGGCGGCCTGTCTTTCGCCAGGATAAAGACGAGTTGATCGCCGCCATGCAGCGCGAACTCGACAAAATTCCCGGCGTCGTCTGGGGATTTTCTCAGCCCATCGAAGACAACATGGAAGAGGCCGTAAGCGGAGTGAAAGGCGCGCTGGCCACGAAGATCTACGGCGACGATTTGAAAGTTCTGGAGCAGAAAAGCGACGAAATCGTCGGCATTATGCGAAAAATTAATGGCATCGAAGATCTCGGAGTTTTCCGAGTCCTCGGCCAGCCCAACCTGAATGTAACCGTGGACCGCGAGGCAGCCGCCCGTTATCAGATCAACGTCGCAGACGTGCAGGATGCGATTCAGACTGCGGTTGGTGGTAACGCGCTCACTCAGGTTCTCAAAGGTGAGGCGCGATACGATCTTACGTTGCGCTACCTGCCAAAGTATCGCGACACCCAGGAAGCGATCGAGAATATTCGCCTGCTCTCGCCTTCCGGCGAACGGGTGTCACTCGCACAACTTTGCAAAATCAATGTGACCGATGGCGCTTCCGAAGTTTATCGCGAGGGCAATCGGCGTTATGTTGCCATCAAGTACAGCGTCCGCGGTCGTGACCTCGGGAGTACGGTCGAAGAGGCCATCAAGAAAGTAAACGAACAAGTCAAATTGCCGACCGGATACAGCATCGATTGGGAAGGCGAATATGAGAGTCAGAAGCGAGCCAATCAGCGGCTGCTGATCGTACTCCCCATCACCATCCTCCTCATCTTCGTCATCCTCTACACGATGTTCAAGTCCTTCAAATGGGCCCTGCTGATTATGGCGACGGTCGCTATCGCACCCATAGGCGGTCTGCTCGCTCTTTGGATAACCGGCACGCATTTCAGTGTTTCCTCCGGCGTAGGTTTCCTGGCCCTGTTCGGCGTATCGGTGCAAACCGGAGTCATCATGCTCGAATACATCAATCAACTTCGAGCGCGGCGCTACTCCATTGAAGACGCTGCGGTCGAGGGCGCTGTTTTGCGGCTACGCCCCATCATGATGACCATGCTGGTGGCAACCTTGGGACTGCTTCCCGCGGCGCTCTCCCATGCCATAGGATCTGACTCCCAGCGCCCCTTCGCGATCGTGATTGTCGGAGGTCTCATCGCCGCTCTCGTCATGAGCGTCTTCCTGTTGCCTACCATCTATGTGTGGATCGCCGGCGACCACGATGTACTGCCCGCCGCCGAGGAAGGGTTTGACGTCGGCGAACACGTCGACTGACCGCGACCGCCGCGTTTGCTTTTTGTCAGCGCTTCCGCTAGATTTCAATTTTCCTCGTCAGACACAAGCGGGCAGGCCGAAACTTGCCTCCGGGGGTTTTGCATGAAGCTGAGCTGGATTGGGCTGGCGTTCGGCACGCTCCTAGCCATGGGGGCGGCGTTGAGCCTGCCGAGTTGCGGTCACGATCGGAAACTGGAGAGCATCACGGTTCAGCCGCAGACCTTCACCTTTCTGGTAGCGGATTCGGGTCAAACCACGAACTACACCGCCTACGGCACCTACATCCATCCGCCTTCTTACCAGGACATCACGAGTCAAGTCACGTGGGCCGTACAGGGTCTCACCTCAGTTGTCACCATTGACGCCTCGACCGGGGTCATAACTACTCAGGGTGGTTGTGGCGTTTCAGGCGTGTCGGCTACGGCCGCCGAGGGTACAGGCGGCTCGCAGAACATCATCGCAGGTTATGGCACCGTAACCGTCGACAATCCCGCTATCCTGTACTGTCCCGGCGGAAGTACCGAGCAGGCCACTCTGGCCGTCGTACTTGCCGGGAACGGACAAGGGACGGTGACGAGCATACCAGCAGGAGCCACGTGCCCGGGCCCCTGCGGCGCTGAGTTCACGGTGGGGAGCCTGGTCGTACTCAACGCTACGCCCAATAGTGGTCAAACCTTCGAAGGCTGGCAAGGATGCACTCCCACATCCGGGAACTCATGCAGCCTCACCATGCCGGCGGAGGGCATTTTGGTAACAGCAACTTTCGAGTGACACCACGCAAGAGTTGCTATCCGCTACTCATCCGACAGTAGTTTTCCCAGCGTGGGTTTATATTTTTCAGCCTTTGTGGTCTTGGCCGGTACCAGACGTGAAGGTTTGGGCGATCCGACCCGCTCACGCGCCATTTCGCGCACCATCTTGCTTGCAGAAAATACTCTTTTTTTACCTTTGCGGGGCATGATCGTGATGCCCCGATCTTCGCACATTCAATCCGCAAGAGCGAATAAAAGTGCAATAATCTGATTTAGGAATAATCTGACCATGGATGAGCGCGAATTTTTCGAAGAACGTTCCGACAAAAAGCCGGCAAATTTAAGCTGTCCGCATTGCCATCAGTCGGCGGAGTACGAGATCCAGTGGCTGGTGCGGATGAAAAAGAAAAATCTGCCGCCGCGGGCCGACGATCGCGACCGCGCCAAGTTTGCCAAAGCGCAGTCTTACATGCTGCGCCGCGATGACATGATGATGTGCAAGAACCTGCGCTGCCGCAAGCGTTTCGAAATCACCGGCGTGCAGAGCGTCGCCTTTCTGCAAGATGGCTGACCGGCCGGTGGGCGTTGATTGCTGATTATTGATTGCTCTGTTGATTGTTGTGAAGTGTAGGCGAATTGCTGAATAAACTCTCACCAGGCGCGGACAGCGATGTCCGCGCCTTATTATTTGCACGCCTTTCTATCGATTGCTTCCATCATTCATTTATACTAACCAGTTTGCTCTCCGCGTTTTGCTGCGCCAAGGATGGGAGTTGATCCGTGAAGATTCTGGTTTGCGTGAAGCAGGTGCCGCAGAAAGACGCTCCGCTGAAGCTGAACGAGGCGGGAACGTGGATCCGCGAAGATGTTTCCTACGAAGTCAACGAACCGGACGCTTTTGCGCTCGAAGAGGCTTTGCGGCAGAAGGAAAAGCACACTGGCGAGGTGGTCGTCATCACGGCGGGCCCGGCGCGGGCTTTGCAGGTCCTGCGGGAGGCGCTGGCTAAGGGCGCCGACCGGGCGATTCATCTCGAAGATGACGCTTTCGTCGGCCTCGATGCGTACAACACAGCGCGGGCTATCGCGGCCGCCATCAAAGACGAGAAATTCGACCTGATCGTCACCGGCTTGCAGTCCGACGATTACGGATACGCGCAAACCGGAGTGATTCTGGCGCAACTTCTTGGACTGCCACACGCGACCATCATTATGCAGATTGAAAAAACCGACGCCGGCATTCGCGTGAAAAGGGAACTGGAAGCCGGATTCTTTCAGTTCGTCGATGTGCCTCTGCCCGCGGTGCTGACCATCCAGTCGGGCATTAACAAGCTGCGCTACGCGACGCTTATCGGGATTAAACAAGCCAAGATGAAACCTCTGCGCAAAGTAACGCTAGCTGAGGTTCAACCGGCGCTGGGCGCGAATTTGCAGAAGATCGAAAAACTGTACTTGCCCCAGAAATCTAAGAACACCGAATTTCTGGAAGGCCCTCCGGCAGAGGTAGCAAAGAAATTGGTGGATAAGCTGAAGAACGAGCTGCGGATAATCTGAAACAAAGTTCTCAGTTCCCGGTTCTCGGTAACCGCCCGAGTTTTTCAACTGAGAACCGGGAACTGAGAACTGGGAACTGACTTTATGGCAAACACAATTCTAGTTGTCGTTGAACAACGCGAAGGCAAACTGAATCGAGTTTCGTGGGAGACCATTGCCGCCGGCCAAGCCATCGCCGCCCAAACCGGAGACACGCTCGAGGCTGCCGTTGTTGGCTCCGGCGTAGCCGCCATCGCTGGCGAGGTGGCGGCGAAGAAGCTCGCCAAAGTGTACGACGTGGAGTCGGCCAAACTCGAGCCCTACACCCCCGACGCGTTTGCCTATGCGCTAAAAGACTTCATCCAGAAACATCCCGCGAAGCTGGTGCTGATGCCGCACACTTACCAGGTTCGCGATTTTGCTCCGGAACTTGCGACGGCCCTCGAAACCACAGCGATCAGCGACGTGATCGGATACAAGTACGAGAGCGGCAAGCTGCTTTTCACGCGGCAGATGTTTCAGGGAAAATTTGTCGCCGACGTGAGTTTTGCCGGCTCCGGGCCGTGCTTCGTGACCTTTCAAAACGGTTCGTTCCGCGCCGATAAAGTCGAGGCAGGAGCGTCGCTCGCACCGGTCGAAACCGTGAACGTTGATATTCCTGACGGCGTTGTCCGCAACCAACCGCAGGCCGTTTTCAAAGAAGCCAAGCAAGCCGTCGACCTGACGCAGGCCGAGATCATCGTCTCGGTCGG
>Ga0182018_10001533_pt1 | contig 26022 bp, 31 predicted proteins | sample 812P2MmetaG_FD_120490 | JGI IMG/M metagenome (GOLD analysis project Ga0182018, IMG submission 120490) | Permafrost microbial communities from Stordalen Mire, Sweden - 812P2M metaG | ecosystem: Environmental > Terrestrial > Soil > Wetlands > Permafrost | place: Sweden: Stordalen | collected...
CGTTGACCCGTTTGGCGACATTGCCCCCCGGCGCCCAGCGCTCGCTCAAGGATCCCTACGCGGACAAGGCCGCCGAGCAGCGGCGCAGCACATTCCTTGTCATCGCGATCCTGCTTGTCGCGCTCGGTCTTTCCATCTGGATTCGCGTCGATCGCGACCGACGGGGCTATTACTTTTGGGAGGATCCCCCAACCCTCGGGACGTCTAGCCCTTCCGATTCATCCTAGCCAGCTCCTCCAGTTGTTGTTCCTGGACCCTCAGTATCTCGGATAGCTTGCCGCTGATCGTCCAGGGGAGGACGAGCCACGATATCGCCAGGGCGAGGAAGAGAATCGATACGATGACGTAGATGACGGCCGGCAGGGCCTGCAGCGCGGTATTTAGGTTTGAGTGCATGGGGAAAAGGACAGTTTCGGCCCCGAAGTGTGCCGAAGCCGGGAATTAAAGGATCGCCGGCGCCCCACTTTCCCTGCGGCCCGACGAGGGCGTTATTGGACCAAATATTCCGACACTTCTATTTCGAAATCAATGTGTGCGTCGCCGACCGAGTAGAAGCTTCCTTCGTAGGAGAGGGACTCGCCCGATTCCAGTCGTATGACCGTGCCGAGTGCGTCGATTTTTGTCCCCGTTGACCGCAGCGTATAGGGATACGGGGCGTCCGAGGCCGTGTAGTAGACATGGGGACCCACCTGCAGCAGGAAATTATAGCCGAGGCCCGATTGGGTGGGCAGCGTCAGCTTTGTAAGGGTGACGAAGGCGGCATATCCGGCCGGAACCTTGTACAAGCTCACCGCCTGGGGGGCGACCGAGCTGAGCGATTGCGTGATCCGCTGGTTTATGAATGCGCTCCCCAACGACCCCGACGGACCGGGAGGGCCGGGCTGACCCTCGGCGCCGGTGATCCCGGGAACCCCGGGTGCCCCGCGCGGTCCCGTGCATCCAACGACGGCCAAAGCGCCCAGAAAAACCAGGGACTTCAAGTGCGAACGCCCAATTCGCTTTGACATATTCAGCCTAGGAAAGGCATTCCCGACGCAACGTCAACGGGCTAACAATGACGCGCGCCTCCGAACGAGACGGAATTTCGCGGACTCGCCTCCCGATGACGTCAACGTTCTAGGTCAACCGTCGGCTAAATAACCATGCGGAGCCTGAAAGAGTCAATAGACCGATAATGGCGAGCGGCAGAAAATCGGATTGCAGCTGGCCGAATCCAGCATCCTCCAGATAAACACGCTTGGTGAGGTCGAGGGCATAGCGAAGCGGATTGATGATCATGACGGATTGGAGGAATTGCGGCATGCTGCTGATGGGCGTCGTCAAGCCCGAGAGGAGTGCGAATGGCATGACCAGCAGAAACGCATAGAGCATCGCCTGCTGCATGGTCTTGGCTATCGAGGAGACAAACAGTCCGAGCCCCACCGCCGCCATCAGGAATAGGCCGAGCCCGGCATAAAGAACGACAAAGGATCCGACAAAGGGGATGTGAAACCAAAACTGCGCGATCAGGAGAATGGTGGTAGCCTGGGTAAGTCCGATGATCATGTTGGGCACGGCCTTTCCCACCATGATTTCGGAAGGCCGAAACGGGGTGACGAGCAGCTGATCAAATGTTCCCTGCTCGCGTTCCCGGGCGACGGACAAGGCCGTAAGCATGAGCGTCCCCATCATGGTCAATGTGCCGACCAGGCTCGGGATCATGCTCCAGCGAGAATCGAGATTGGGATTGTACCACGAGCGCGTGACAATCCTGATGGGCTGCGCCGGTTGGTCGTGGGCGGATCGCCACCTGGCGTTGAAGTCGTCGACCACGCTCCCGAAATAGCCCAAGGCGGTTCCGGCGGTGTTGGAATTGCGGCCGTCCGCGATCGCCTGCACTTCCGCGGCATCGTCGGCGAGCAGGTGCCGCTCGAAATCCTGGTCTATTCGGATGGCTAGGATCGCCCGGCCGGAGTCGATCCAGGCGGAAATCTCCTCGACTCGGGACAGGTTGGCCTGGCGCTTGAAGATGCCGGAGCCGTCCAAGTGGGAGAGAAGGTCCGCCGAGGCCATGCCGTGATCCTGGTTAAGGACGACGTAGGGCACGGAGTTAAGGTCGAAACTCGCGGCATAGCCGAAGATCAGGCACTGAAGAATGGGCGGAAGAAAGATGATGAATCGGCTGCGAGGATCTTTCAGGACAGCGAGGAATTCCTTCCGGATTAGCGCCAGGATGCGAAGAAGTGAGGAATTCATGCGATCAGGTCAGGAGAGCCGTTTCCGGGTGACCAGCCGGGTTGAGACCAGGAGCGCAGCGGCCATCGCCCCAAGGACCGCGATGTTCGGCCAGAGGACGCTTGGCACGTCGCCTGCGAGATAGATGGTCTGCATTAGCGACACCGCATACCTTGCCGGCAACGCGTAGGTTATTCCCCGGATGAAAACAGGCATGCTGCGCAGGTCATAAAGGAAACCCGAGAGCATCATCGCCGGCAAAAAGGTCAGGGTCATCGCAAGCTGGCTTGCGAGGAACTGGCTCTTTACCAAGGTGGAAACGAGGAGCCCTATTCCCAGGGCGACCAGGAGGTAGATCATCGAGGCCAGAAAGAGCAGCAAGAGGGAGCCCCGAAGCGGGACATGGAACAGGAATTGGCCGGCCACCAAGCACAGCACGAAGCCTATCATGCCAAGTCCAAAATAGGGGATGAGCTTGCTCAGGAGGAACTCCCCCGCGCGCATGGGAGTGACGAAGAGGGCCTCAAGCGTCCCGCGTTCCCATTCCCGTGCGATCACCATCGCGGTGAGGAATGCCCCGATGATGGTCATCACCAGCACAATCAGGCCCGGAACGAGAAAATAATGGCTGTCGTTGCTTTCGTTGAACCACATTCGGTCAACGATGACGACCGGCCCCCCTGAGAAGGCGGTGCCGCTTCCGGCCTGCGCGGCGCCCCATTGGGCGATTGGCCCCTGGGCATAACCCTCCATGATGCGCGCCTGGTTGGGGTCCGTGCCATTGACCAGGATCTGGACCTCAGCCTCGCCCAAGTGCCATCGCCGGGTGAAATCGGAGGGTACCAGCAAAGCCCCGTCTACCTTCCGGCCCAGCACCAGCGTCTTCGCCTCGGACATCGAATGAACGAGCGTCACCCTAAAATAAGGCGAAAGCTGGAAGGCGCCGACCAGGGAGGCGCTGTCCGAAGAGGCGTCCTCGTCGACCAAGGCGACCGACACCCGAGTGACGTCAAGCGAGAGCCCATACCCGAAGAGCAGGATCATCATGAGGGGGAAGACGACCCCGATGGCGATGCTGCTCGGGTCACGGAGGATCTGCCTCGTTTCCTTGAGCGTTAGCGCCCGAATACGGCGCAGTTTGGCCGACCAGTCAGTCATGAGGGAGGCTCCCCGGGCTTCTCCGCCTGCTTGCCGCGCGCCTCAAGTACGATTGCGATAAAGGCATCCTCCATCGTGGAGGCACGGCCCGGCGCCGCCGGAGCCATGGCGCGGAGCTCGGCGGGCGTACCCTGGGCCAGCACTTTGCCGTTGTCGAGAATCGCCGCCCTGTCGCAATACTCGGCCTCTGCCATGAAATGTGTGGTCACGATTACCGTCACTCCGCCGGCGGCAAGCGCCGTGATCCGCTGCCAGAACTCGCGGCGGGCGAAAGGGTCGGCGCCGCTTGTCGGCTCGTCCAGAAAGAGAATCTGCGGCCGATGAAGGAGGGCGGCCGCCATGGCCAGGCGTTGCTTGAACCCTCCTGGCAATTGCGCGCTTGGCAGCCGAACGAAGGGGTGGAGCTTGAATTGGCCCAGGGCCCACTCGATACGGTCCTTCTTCTCTTCGCCGCCGAGGCCGTAGGCGCGTGCGAAGAAGGCAAGGTTCTCGCCGACCGAAAGCTGCCCATAAAGCGAAAACTTCTGGGCGACGTATCCCAGATGCTGGCGAGCAGAGGCGCTCGCCCGGCGCACGTCGACTCCCGCGACCGTCAAGGTGCCGCCCGATGGCGGCAGAAGCCCGCAAAGCATGCGGAACGTGGTTGTCTTGCCGGCTCCATTGGGCCCGAGGAGCCCGAAGATTTCTCCCCGCTTGACGCTGAAAGTTGCATGATCGACAGCGACAAAATCGCCGAATCGGCGATCAAGATCGTGGACTTCCACCACGGAGTCATCCCCGGAGCTGGCGGAGGATTCCGCCGGTTGGAGCGTTTCCACCGGGAGGGTCGGTTTTGCTCCCCCCGTCTGGTGAAGGAGCACCATGAATCCATCCTCAAATCGTGCCGGCGTCGGCTGGGCCTCCACACCTCCAAATGATGCCGGCCCGTGCGTGCGGGCATCGGCCCGACTGACCAGACGCACCTGACCGCCCTCCGGCACGGCATCGACGACCCCGGGCTCGACCAGAAGCCTCGCCTGAAAGTCGCGCGGCTTCATTCCGTGCGGCGGTTGAGCCAGGAAGGTGCGGCCGAGCGCCATCGAGGAGACTGCCCCGGGAGGCCCTTCCGCCAGTTTTTTCCCCTCGTTTAGAACCAGCACTCGTCCACATGCGTCCGCCTCTTCAAGAAAGCTGCTGCTGATCAGGACTGTCATGCCTTCCTTGACCAGTTTACCGATGATCTCCCAGAGCTCCCGGCGGGAAAGCGGATCAACGCCGACAGTCGGCTCGTCCAAAAGAAGTAATTCGGGAGAGCGGACGAGCGTGCAGGCGAGGCCAAGCTTTTGTTTCATCCCGCCGGAGAGCTTTCCAGCCAACCGTTTCTGGAACGTGCCCAGACCGGTCATTTCCATCAGACGGTCATACTGCGTTCTCTTATCGTCCGCCGTGACCCCGTGCAGATCCGCATAGAGGTCCAAATTCTCCAGGACCGTCAGATCGTCATAGAGCCCGAATTGCTGTGGCATGTATGAAATCCGCGACTGGATCGACTGCGGGTCCTTGGCCGCATCGATCGAAAGCACGCTGACGGTCCCGCTGTCGGCTTTCATTAGTCCGCACAAGAGGCGCAGCAGGGTCGTCTTGCCGGCGCCGTCCGGCCCCACCAAGGCTGCGAGTCCGCCTTGCTCGACGGAAAAGGAGATGTTGTCGAGGGCCAGAACGGATTCGCCGGTCTCCCGGCGAAAGGACTTGCTGACGCCGTCCAAGCGCAATGCAGGGCTGGACGAACGATTTGTCACGACGCCGATGCGGTTGAATGGTCCCTGGCGAGGGTCTCCCATCCTCCGCCGAGCGCCTTGTACAGGGCGATGAGATCGAGCGAGATCGCCTGGGCGCTAATCGCCAATTCGTCTTCGGATTGGTAAAGCGACCGTTGGGCGTCCAGCACATCGAGGTAATTGACGCGCCCGGCCGCGTAGAGGCCATTTGCCATGTCCAATGAGCGCCGGTTTTCGGCAACCTCGCCGCTCAGCGCTTCGTGTCGGCTCTGTTCCTGCGTATAAACGACGATCGCATTTTCGGCCTCTTCAAGTGAATTCAGGACAGTCTTCTCGTATGTCGCCAGCGCCGCCTCCTGCACGGCGGTTTGGGCCTTCACCTCTGCGCGCACCCGGCCGAAATCAAGAGCACGCCACTGAAGGCTTGGGCCAATGGACCAGAATCGACTAGCGGGTTCGAGCAACTTACCGAGTGTGACGCTTTCCTGGCCGGCGTCCCCGGTGAGGGAGAGCTTGGGAAACCAGTCCGATTTCGCCTGCCCGATCCGGGCGGTCTCGGCTGCGAGCTGCCGCTCGGCCACGCGCACGTCGGGTCTTCGGCTCAAAAGCTCCGACGGCAGGCCGATGGGAATCTCCGGCGGTACTGGAGGAAGCTGCTTCGGAGGGGAAAGCTCGGACACCAATCCGCCCGGTTCCAATCCGAGCAAGAATGCCAAGGCATACATGGACCCTCGCACCGACGTCTCGACGGGTGGAATGGCCGCCTTAACGCCCGCAAGCAAAGAGGCCGCTCGCGTCACATCGAGTTCGCTCACGACCCCGGTTTGGAATCTCGCGCGAGTGAGTTCCACGGCCTCCTCCTGCAGCTTTAGATTTTGGCGGGCGATATCCAAGCGGAGCTGGCCGCCGCGCAACTCGATATAGTTGCGCGCGACCTCGGCCAGCAGGCTTACCATCACGTCGTTACGAGAATCGATCGCCCCTTCCCATTCCGCTCTGGACGCTTCAAGGGCGCGTCGCCTGCCGCCAAATAGGTCGATTTCCCACGATGCGTCGAATCCAGCCTGGTAGACGCTGTATTCGAAGGGGAAGTTCGCAGGCAGCGGGAGGGATCCAATGAGAGGCTGGTTCTGGCTCTGCCTTGCTCTGGCAATTGAACCCGTGAGATCGGCCGTGGGCCAGAGATCCGCCGCACTCATCTGCCGGATTGCACGAGCCTGCCGCAGGCGCGCTTCCGCCACGCGCAGATCCAGATTCGACTGCGCGGCCCGTTGGACGAGCGAATCCAGTTCGGCATCGTTAAACGAGGTCCACCAGGCGGAATCCTCGCTGGCCGCTTCGGTCAGTCCGTTTTCTCTGGGCGAGGTCCAGGTTGACGAAGTGGGGGGAGGCGAAGAATGATAGTCGGGGCCGACGGCGCATCCACCGACGCCAGCGGCGATCGCAATCGACATTCCTCTCAGGGTTTTCGTCCAAGACATTCGCTTTATACCCCTATTATTGCTGGTTCGGTGCGGAGGTGCTCAGCTCCAGATGAACTGTCGCCGGCATGCCGAGGCGCATGTCGTCTTGTGGGTCGTTGACGAATACGCGAATTTCATAGACCAAGCCCGGCCGGAGATCCTCTGTCTGAACCGCCTTTGGCGTGAATTCGGCGACGGAGGAAATAAAGCCGACCCAGCCATTGAGATTTCTGCCTGGGAAACTGTCTGAACTGACCGACGCCTTCATTCCGGTGTAAATTCTTCCGAGGTTCGGCTCGGAAACGTACGTCCTTATCCACTTGGGATTCGAAATGGATAAATCGAAAACGGGTCTTTGGGGTGTTATCATCTCGCCTGGCTCCAACAGCCGTGAGCGAACGACTGCGTCGCATGGAGAAACAAGCTCTGCGTCAGCCAGTTCCTGTTGAAGGATATTGAGCTGCGCCTGGTTGAAACGCAGCAGCGCCTCGCTTTGGGCAATGTCTTCCGCCCTTGGGCCAATTGTTGATAGAGCGAGGGACTTTTGCGCAACGGCCAACCTTGCCTGCGCCATATCCAAGGCCGCTTTGGCGTTATCTATGTCCTGTTGGCTTATGGCGCGACCCGTGGTAAGCGCGGCCAGAGCGGTCAAGCGATTCCATTGCAGACCTGCGTTGACCAGATCGGCTCCGGCTAAAGCAACATTCGCTCGCGCCTGCGCAATTTCTTCTGGACGGCTGCCATTGTGCAGGCGCTGCACGGCCGCATTTTGGGCATCCATCTGGGCTTCTGCTGCGGCCACCTGCGGCCTTAGGCGCCTGGTGTCCAGCCGAGCCAGGACCTGTCCACGCGTGACTTTGCTCCCTTCCTCGACAAGTACCTCAGAGATCCGTCCGCTATTGTTGAAGGAGAGCTCGATCTGACGAAGGTCGACATTCCCAAAAAGTACTAATTTGTTCGGGTCCTTCTTTGAGCTTCCCCAATCCCGCCCAAGTAGGATGCCAACTGCGAGTACCGCCAAGGCTGCCAGAAACAAAAGCCCCGCGATGACTGCCGTTCTCTTTTTGGACGATGCCGGTTCTACGCGAGAGACGATCTTTTCGTTCTTGGGGGCCTCCTCATGAGCGCCCGGTTCGTCCTGCCGCAAATGTTTTTTGTCTGTCGAACCCGCCGGAGGGGCTGGAGGTGGGCTTGGCGTCAGCATGGTTCCGATCAAGTTGCAGCGCTGCGCACCCGGGGCTGCGTGCGAACAATTATTCGATCACCTCATTCTCTATACTATCGAACTATCCGGCCGGCCCTCTCGGGGTATTTGCCGGACCTGAAGCAGCCGCGAGCGCCTGTTCTTCACGAGTTTCTTGGGGCTTAGATTCGAGTGCCATTCGGTTCGCCGCACCTTCCTGGCCAATACCCATCGTAAGCGCCGTTAGGCCAGCTAGACCTCCAAGTTGCATGCTCTCAACGGCGGTGCTCGGAACAATGACGATCGTAGCGTTTTCCTTTAAGCCCTCGTAGAGCATGTTCATGGCCCTCAAATGGAGGGCCACCGGATTGTGAGCATAGCTCTTGGCAGCTTCAGCGAACTTCTCGGCTACTTGCCGCTCTGAGTCCCCCAAAATCACCCGCGCCTGTCGCTCTCTTTCGGCCTGGGCTTGCATCGACATCGCATCCTCCAGAGCGGCGGGTATCAAGACATCCTTCACCTCCACAGAAATGACATTGATTCCCCAAGGTTCGGTCCTCTGGTCAATAATCTTTTGAAGCAGGTCGCTTATTTTGTCTCGGCCCTCCAGCATTTCTGAAAGCACCGTTTTTCCGATTACATCGCGTAAGGCGGTTTGTGAGGCCCAGCTAATGGCGCTTTTGTAGTCTGCTACCCCGAGAGCCGCTTTGGTGGGATCTATAACTTTCCAGAACAGCACCGCATCCACGTCTACCGGCACCGTATCTTTGGTAAGTGTCTTTTCCGCCTTAAATCCGGTCGTGATCACGCGGGTGTCGATCCAGTAGGGGATCGTATCTATGACCGGGATTATGAAAAAGAGTCCCGGGCCCTTAAGCGCATGGAATTTACCTAGGCGCAATATCACCACCTTGTCCCATTGGTCGGCAACCTGACTTGACGAAGCGACTACAAAAGCCAGGACAAAGGCACAGATTCCGAGGACGACCGACTCTACGTTAACCGTGGTTCCGTATCTAAAGTATGCAAAGGCCAAACCGGAGCCCAGTATGACTATGAATATTAACTTCGAAAACGGACTGCTTTGTTTCATTTAATTGTTTTAGTCCCGAGGCTGAGTCTTCGACCACAGGTCGCACCCTTCCGTGTCAGGCCCACCAATATACGGCGAAAGGTTGTCGCTCTCCAATGGGGTATTGACCTGAGCGTCAAAGCACCTGGGGTGGATAGCGCTTATTTTGCTTCTTCGTCCTGTTTTTGCACATATCCAATGGATGGATGGTCGAAGGTCCGATGTTTCGACTCTATCGGGGGGTTTATACCCCATAGAAATCTCAAGAGATAAAGAGCATCCTATCCAGAGGGTCGGCAATTGATCCCGTTCGTAGTTGTTCTGAAAATAACTGCTTCCTCGGGCGCCAACGAAAATTAGAACGTCATGAGCACAGAATGCACTGGAGTCGGCCCACAATGCCCACCAGCGGGTTCCGTGAGCGAGGACGAGATACGGGACTACGCTTATCATCTTTACGTTCAAAACGGACATAGAAACGACCAATGCTGCGACAACTGGCGGGAAGCAGAGGCCTGCCTTCGGTCCGGCATTCCAAAAGCCGAAAGTCACATCCGCTTAAGTAAGAAGCTTCTCATAGGGAAAAATTGATTCCAGTTTTTCACCCATCGGGCACAATTTGAGAAGCAATTCTGCAAGGGGCTTAGCGGTCGAGATTTACAGCCAACACCAGCAACCACTAAATATTCTATAACCATGCCACTTCTTTCGCCCCAAGACAATTTCGCCGATCTCCGCGAGGTTGCGGACAATCTCCTAAAAACGACAACGGATGAAAACGTTAAACGGCTTGTTGGTGTTGTCGGAAAGCTCGCATATCGATGCGATCTTTTAGAACGCGAAGTTGAGCGTCTACGGCGCACGGCAGACCAGAAGCCTGGCTGACGACTGCTGCCTTGGATTTCCAATTCCTCAAAGGCTTCGATCATCCCGAATATCCGTAGTTGCGATGCCTTTGGGTTCGGCTTGGTCCTTGGTGTCAACGATCTGCTGCGCGGCATCTTCGTGCCCTCTGCTGGATCAGCTGGAGGCCGTTTTTGAAATGAACAAGAAATCGGACCTCCTAAATCAATTTTTAAAGGAAAGCTAAGTTTGGAGGCACCGGTAGGAATCGATCCCGGGTTGAGAAACGACCGATGCCCGCGACCTACCTATGTGGGGCGACTGAGTATTCCCCACGTCGCGTCGCGGCAAGCAGGGCATAGTAGTTGTCCACAAGGAAGCCCTCGTAGCCCTCCGAGGTGCCGTCCCACTTCCTCCAGTCATTGGTTAAGCCGTTAGGGCCGGCGCCTTCAAATTCCCGATTCTCAAATGCGTCGAGAATGGGCAGAAGGATCTGGTCGGCGCGCCCGCGCTGCCCGACGCGGTCCAATGCGGCGATCGTAAAATATGCGAAGGAGGCGCTCGCGCCCCCGTTGCAGTAGACCTGAAAACCGTCCGCGTTGTCGTCCCGCAGGCCGCCGCCGTACCGGGGATCCTTGTGCGCGTAATCACGGCGCGCGACGGAGATCAAGTTGCCGGGCAGACCCATTCTAAAATGGTTGTAGCCGACCTCCCTCATTTTTTCCCAGAGGCGATTCATTATGCCTGGCGCCCTGTCATCCGGAACAAGCCCGTAGAGGACGGCGATGCCGTTAACAAAAAGGAAGTAATAGTCGTGCAACGCTCCGTCCTGGCTTCGCCATCCCGCCAGGACGCCTGTGGTCGGGTCGTAGAACGCGCCAAAATAAGCGTCATGGAGCTTTTTTGCCGCAGCGGTGTAGCGCCGCGAATCCCCGTCGCTGCCGAGCTGGGCAGCCATCCGGCTCATTCCCTGAAGGGCGCGGTATGCGAGCGCATTGGCATAGGCGTCCTCGTGCCCAAATCCTATCGTGTCCCACCAGTTAGAGGGCCGGATCTTGGGTTGGCCCTCCGGCCACGACCCGGAATTGCCGGAGGCGATGTAGTCTATGAGGCCGTCTCCTGTTCGGTCCCTGGAAAGCATTTTGTCAGCCATGGCCCGCAGCTCGGGATACCGGGCCTTCAGCCAGTACGCGTCCTTTCGCCCCTCTACATAGTCGCAGGCGGCGATCAGCAGGGAGGGGAGGGTGTCCGAGGACTCCTCCGGGAAAGCGCCGTAACCCGGCATCCCGTAGGTCTTGGTCCCGGCAAGGACCCTTTCGAGCGACTGCCGGACGATGTCCAGGGCCTGAAGATTTCCGGCGAGCGGCGGCGTCTCCCGGGCGATGTCCGCGTATTCGTAGTAGCAGAATCCGCAGCTGTCGCTGTTTGTATTGTTCGAAAGAAGCCTCCGGTTCGGATTGAGCTGGAAGATGTTGAGCCAATTTCTTCGAAATCCGTCGTAACGGGGATCATGCTGCGTGCCTGCGACGTCGGGGCAGATGGTTGTAACCGCCATGCTGTACTCAATGAGCCGACAGGCCGCGCTTGCGGCGGGTAAGGTTACTTTAACCCATCCAGCTCCCGACGAATACCCGACCGACTGATTGCTGCCCGCGCTGCAGCCGATCCGAAAGCTTCCAAAGCCGGGTAGGTGGAGGACAGCGGGAAGTGCGATATCACCGTTTGGATTGAAGAGCCCAAGGAGCGTGGCATAGCAACGGCGAGTATCAAATGTCAGGGTCACGGGCACCGTGTCCTCCCCAGGCGTCCACCTCGAAGTGGCCCGGATCTCGCTGCCGGTCGCCTCGAGGACCCACTCGGGACCGCACCCCGGTGGGGCATTTGTCTGCGAATACGCCATGCCGGAGCCCGTCATTGTGCGCGCCGGCGTGAATGCGGGAGTTAGACCGAGGTTCGCGGAAAGCACATTTTGAAGAACCCGGCCGCCGCCGAGGCTGTCGACTCCAAGAAACGTCAAAGCCGGTTGGGTCAGCGAAAACGTTGCGCTCAAATATCCCGACGTCACCCGAAGTCCGTCGACTTCCATCGTCGCGATTGTACCGGCGGCGCGTTCAGCGCCTTTTGATGGGCACAGCGCCACCAGATTGCCAAATAGGATCCCAGCCAAGATTCTGGCGATAGGACGTGCGGACCTTGCTTGGCAACAGATCACGCTATCGAAAAATGCCTTAGCCCTTTAACCGTTGATTCGGACATCCTCAATTTGAATTTGGGTTGTCATCATAATGCCAGTTACGGGGTGAAAGAATTGGATGCGCGGGTCGGAATCGACCATAAATCACCGCGATTGCGGAACAAAAATGACGGTTCTACGGAGGGAACCAAGCGTAAACCTTCACTGCCTCTAAACTGCCAATTCCAACTGGTTTGATATCCGTTTTGGTGTCCGGCCGTATTCGTGAATGGTGGCGTCCGTTATGGACCCGAACCCCCAAGACCCTTGCTGATAAGTCAGTTAAGATTGACAGAGTAAACCGATAACGGTTTACCTCTTGGCCATGGTGACGATTGCCACAAAGATTTCGCGCGAGACCAAGGCTCGGGCGGCTGCTGTGGCAAAGCGCCGACGCTTGAGCCTCTCCGGTCTTTTGCGAAAAGCCCTGGAAAACGAGATCAGAATGGAGAAGCCCCGGACCTGGGGCGAACGCTTTGCGCTTTTGGAAGGCGCGGTCAAGCACACTCCAGCTAATCTTTCCGAGATTGAAGGCTTCGATTGATACGGTTCTCGACACAGGCCCCTTGGTCGCCTGGCTTTGCGAATCCGATCAGCACCACGGATGGTGCGCAAAGATTTTTTACCGACTTCCCCTGCCGGTTGTGACCTGCGAATCGGTCGTGGCCGAAGCGGCGCACCGCCTGCGCAAATACGGTTCTGGCGTGGAAAGTTTGTGCCTATTGCTCGAATCAGGGGAACTCCGTGTCGATCCTGTTTCCGACCTGTCCGCTATCGCCCAATATATGCGAAAATATGAGACGGATTTCGCGGATGCTTCGGTCGTATGGTTGAGCGAGCAATACCCAAGCGCAAAAGTGTTCACAATCGATTTCACAGATTTCAAGGTCTACCGCCGCTTCAAGAACCAAGCCATTCCGCTGGTCGAGAAACTCTGAAGATCAGATCGGCGGGGTGCTTCCAACGGCCGTGACGTCGCCCCAGTTCAGCATCTTTACCGGCGGCCATAGGATTCTTGATCTTCGATTGCGCGCCCATGAAAGTGGGCGGCTTGTCTTTTTCCAGTTAAGGTAGCTACCTATACAGAAGATCAAAATGGCAATGGCCGTTTATGGCGCGAACCGCCACCACGAATGGAGTCGCATAGAACCACGGCACTGGGTGGAGACGGGTCGTAGATGCGGCATCGCAGAAGAAACGACCAGGGGCCTGATCAACGAAATCAGCGAGAGCGCCAAAGGTGTCTTGGAGCGGGTAGGGCAGCGAATACCAAGTTCATTTCCAGAGGGATTGCAGGAAGCGATTCTTAGCGGGGTGATATCCTCGGCGCGGCGCCTAGGCTCTTTTGGGAAGCAGCCATAAGCCGGGCATAGAGCGGGTTTTCAGAAAACCTTTGTTTGGGCCCCTGTCGGGCTGGTTCTCGGACGGTCTCCGGAATGGCTCAGCCGGACATCTTGGAGTCTTGACTTGTGCCAAATGGCAGTAATGATTACGCAAATGGCAACACCCTCTCCAGCCGCAAAGGCATTCCGTCAGTACCCATTCGAGGATGACCTTAAGATGTCGAAGATTGTCCTTTCCGGGCTCCCGTCAAAAGTTCTCCGTCAACTTGCGGCTGCTTTCGGTATTCCAATCGCGGAAATGGGCGCATTCGTTCATATTAAAGAGCGGACGTTGATGCGCCGGATTGAGGCCAATGCGCTCCTGAAGCCGGACGAGTCTGAACGTGCGGCCAGACTCATGCGGATCTACACGCGCGCTGTCGATGTTCTCGCAGATGAGGATAAAGCCAAAAGCTGGCTTAACCGTCCCCTACGGGTACTGGATAACCAAAGTCCTTTAACAGTCGCAGCTACCGAGCCGGGTGCAAGGGAGGTGGAGCAAGTGCTGGGGCGCCTTGAACACGGCGTATTCGCGTGATCACCGCCTGGCGTTTGTGCGAGAGGAAATGGGTGGCCACGGCCTTTGACGGTCGAGGGGCAGAGCTTTTTCCGGGCCGCTGGAACATTGCAGGTGGAAAAGTTGTTTATACGGCCGAGACCCGGTCCTTGGCGGCGCTCGAAACCCTGGTGAATGCAGAAGATAAGGAGCTCCTTTCGTCAGCTCAATGGGCGGCAATCCCAGTCGAAATTGAGGAGGGTCTTATGCTGATGCCTGGGCGGTTCCCGGATGATCGGCGAAACTTACCTGCGCCGGCATCGACCCGCCAGTACGGTGGTCACTGGCTGCGGCGGTTGGAGAAGCCGGTGCTGCGGGTCCCGAGCGTCGTAACCTTGGGGGAGTGGAATTACCTGCTGAACCCGTTGCATCCTGAATTCGGGAAGCTGCGCATAGGAAAGCCGTCAAAGTTTGTCTTCGACGGGAGGCTTGCGCATTAGCCTAGAAGGTGTGGACCGGACATGGAGCTTTGAGTCACGGTCGTCCGCTGACGGGGTGCTGGAACTACCCGATACCTAAGCGCGCTTCCGTGCATTTTGGATGGGGTAAGGGTTGGATCCATGCTCCCGGACCCGTGAAAACGTGGCTCAAGAACATGAATGTATCTCAGTGGAGGCCGATTTATTTTGTGACACTACTGTGACACTGGCTATACATATAAACATAACCCATTAACAAAAAATGGCTTAGAATTGGAGGCGCGAGTCGGAATCGGCCATTTATCGTCGCGTTTGCACGGTCAAATTGACCGGTCCTTAGAGGGAACCAAGCGTAATCCGGCAATACTCTTGAACTGCCAGCTCTAACTCGTTTGGTGTCCGTTTTGGTGTCCGTCTATTGTCCTAGGTCGCTCGATGCAGCTTCAAGTGCCGCTGAGAAACTGGTTAGCTTCTTGAGCCTCGCATAGGCTTTAAAACGCCGCACTGCCGCCGGAGAAAGTTTTACGGTCTTTCGCATCTTCCCGGTGGGCTTGCGACCAGCGCCTCTGCGGGAGCCCCCGTGACCCACCACTGCGCGGGATGTATCGAAATAATCGAGCACGTCCTCCCCAGCCTCAAACCGAGCCTCGAGATTCGAGGCCGTTGTGGTTGAATTAGCCGACAGTTTTTTCGTAGATTGCTTTTTCATTTTCGCGAGATCGGCGGGCCGAGATCAAACGGATGACATCACCGCGAGGGGCGAATACCACCGTCCAGTGATTCCCATCGATAATACCTATGGCGAGCTGCCGAGGCTCGCCAGGGTTTTTCGAAGGTAAAGTGACAACCGAACCGGACCAGATCGCCGTCGCGGATGCGAGACTCCTGCCGTGCTTAACTTCATTTCCAGCGTCCTTGACGGGGTCCCAATCAAATTTCACTGTTGATAACGTGCGTCCGATTTCAAAAAATGCAAGCCCCGATTGGCTGATTCCCGCTCATGGACGAGCTGGCAATACTATCCCCAAGTAAATCAATAACAACAACCTGGATTGGAGGCGCGGGCTGGAATCGGTCTTAGCTCCACGATTCAGACGGAGGGGAATTAACCCGTCGCCTCATCTTCTTAAGGAGAATTCGCGCTAATTCGCGCCTATTCCCTCTAACTCTCCAGCACTCTTACTGACAATCGGGTTGCTGTGTTGGGAGTGCGGCGCGTTTTCGCCAGCGATAGAAAAACGGCAATCCTAGAAGGATAACCGCCAATCCAATGGAGGACCGCAGCGGTCGTGCCATCCACAGGTTTATGGTTATGCCGAAAGCAACTACGCCAAAGATGAGCGGAGTCCAAGGATAGGAGCGTTTCGCCCCGCGTCTCGATGATGACCTTGGGCAAGAGGGGGACGAATGCCTTGTCGATGGCCGCCCTTTGCCAGCGCTCCTTGTTGGATCCTTTCTTGCTGTTTGTAAGGGCAAGGATGGCGTCTGCCCAGGTGCGGGTGTTGATGCCGGTGTCGGAACCTGCCAGGTAGGCCCTTGCGATCTGCAAATTGAGGACTGGCTGACGCTCGGCTTGGTTCTTCGCGTCTACGATCTGCTGGGCTTCATCTTCGTTGGAGGTATGGAGGCTCGTGCGCTTGGACGAAACAGTGTCCACGCAATAGAACTTGTCCCCCGGCAACCCCGTCGGCTTAAGCGGTAACGTTTCCTCATGGTTTTGTGCGCAACCACGACGATAGATGAAACCGATCCCGATGAGTTAGCGGGTAGTCAGCGGGTTAAGGCCGGTTACCCAAAGTACTCACGGAGTAGCCTGGCTGGTGTCCGTTTTGGTGTCCGTTAGGGACCCCGAACCCCCGTTATCCTTGCTGCAAAGACAGTTCAGATTGGAGGCGCGGGTCGGAATCGGCCATTTATCACCGCGATTGCACGCCCAAAATGACCGATCTTCGGAGGTAACCAAGCGTAATCGGTCACTACTCCTAAACTGCCAATTCTAACTCGTTTGGTGTCCGTTTTGGTGTCCAGTCCATGATGTGTATTGTGGTGCCCCTTGGCTCAAAAACAATACCGTCATTCTTATGGAAATAATTCGCCGAAAGGGTCACAGGCTGCGCGAATTCAATGAGGCGCTTCGTGCTGCGAGAGCATTCTTGGAGATCGCCGATACTTTCTTTGCGGCGCTCCCTGGTTTAATGAAGAGAGACCCAGATTATGCACGAAAAACCCGATCACAATTGATTGCCGCCGCCACGAATCTTGCATTTGGCGTGGAACTTTACCTGAAAACACTTCTCATGGCGACCGGCTCGAAAGTACCAACGGGTCGAAACGGACATAACTTACTCGTGCTATTTGAGGCTTTAACACCCGAAACAAGAACCTCGTTGGAATTATTTTACCAAAAACGAATGCAGGCATCCGGGCCCTTGAAGGAAGTTCGAGTATATGTTACCTCTCGAAGTAATCTAAGCGACGCCGAAAGGGTCCAAGAGGAGGCGAAGCTAGTTTCGGGCGATGACCTTCAGTCTGTCCTAACATCAGAAAAGGACGCTTTTCAGAGCTGGCGTTATTTTTATGAAGCAGCGAATGCAACCATTGCGCTTTATAGGATCAAGGTCCGCGCTCTTTACGCTGTCGCAAATGCAGTTGATGATCATTTCAATCTGCCTAAAACTGTTGCATCGCCGGATGCCGATCGGCGAGGTTGAATGATTGAGCGGTCTAATCTCGGGTTGTTGCGATATTGCGTCGATCGATTCAACCTCAGGCACAAAACTCACCGTGGAGCTAAATCTGTCACCATTTGAGCAATTGGCCTTCAGCACAATTCGCATAGAGTGCGACCTTGCTTCAGGTGGCAAATCTACCGGAACTGGCTTTTTCTTCAAATTTGCCGATCAAGGACAAAAGTTCGTTCCGGCGATAGTAACGAACAAGCATGTTGTAAACGGCAGTACTAATGGTCGTCTGCATTTTACTGTTGCGAAGCTCGATGGCCAACCGGACGTCGGAAATAGATTTCTTTGGCACGTAAAGGGATTCGAACACGCTTGGCTCCATCATCCTGATCCCAACGTAGATTTGTGCATAATGCCGATTTCTTCGCTAATTACACAGGCCGCTCTCCAAGGAAAAAACTTCTTCGTCATCTACTTCGACTGGAGCTTGCTGCCCTCGGAGCCAGAGATAGAGGATTTCGTTGGATTGGAAAAAATAGTGATGGTCGGTTACCCAAATGGCATTTGGGATGAGCGTCATAATTTTCCTGTATTCCGCTCCGGGGTTTTAGCCACCCACTACCGTTACGATTGGAATGGTCGGCCGGAATTTTTGATAGATTGCGCCTGTTTTCCTGGCTCCAGTGGTTCACCGGTTTTGATATGCGACGTAGGACAGGTACATACTAGGAAGGGTCTTCAAATAGGGGAGAGCAGACTCAAATTTCTTGGTGTGCTTTATGCCGGGCCTCAACACACAGTAGATGGAAAGGTCGAGATCGTCCCGGTACCGACTTCTAGCCAAATCGTGAGTAGAAGCTCCATACCGAACAACCTTGGGATGGTCATCAAATCACGCATGCTTCGACAGTTTGATGATCTCGTAAGTCAGGAAAAAGCACAAACCGAATCAAAACCTGCAGACCCTTAGACGCTGATCGATTACACATTACGTGGATGCGGTTGCGAAGAGGGAACCGATAATGCTGATATGTATGCTGGCTCCTTGCGTAAGCACGTGAATTTTGCGAAAGGGTGCATATGTCGGAGCAATCAGGAGCATTCTATGTACCGCCGTTCAAGAACGTCCGCCTTGTCGAATGCAGGGATTTCATGGAGTTGGTGCCGTTGTCCTCGTATCGTGAGTTTTTCGGCTACGGCACAATCAAGGCTGGCGACATCCCCATAGAGGTTATGAAGGGGCCGCTGGGGCCTCTGGTAAGCCTTTGCGGTAAAGATGAGGATGTCCGGGTGGTGATGTCCTGGAAACGGTTTGATGACGGACATGAGGAATCCGGTTTGATGCATTTCCTGATCGAAAGGGCGACGGAGAGTGATGTGCGGAACGCGATGGCGCAGATGATTCGGTTTCACAGAATGAGTAAAGAGGGCCTAGAGGAGCTGGGTCAGTGTTTCGCGGCTAAGGAAGAGGATCTGGCTTACATCGAAACCCGATTCCCGAATATCCAGGAACCGATGAGCGGTCTTGATGCAATTGGGGCGAACGATCTGTATCAGGCAAGGTTGAAGGTATTGGCGGGGTTACAGCCGAAAACAGTGAGCTTAATCCAGAAAGCGGATGCGACCGACAATCCCGAGAAACGACAAGGATTGGAACGAGAAGCCGTCAACGCGTATTTCGCGGAGTTGGCGCCAGACTGGACCGAAGAGCAGGTTCTCGCTTGGCAACGCAACAATCCCGTTGGGACGAAGTGGATGTGCGAATTTGTCGGAGTACTGGAGGAGCCAGCGCGACGGATAGACGCAATCAATTACGAGTTGGCCTTCAACTGGCTACGGCGAAACTACAACCTGTTAACGGCGGAAGAATTGTCGCGCATGATTCTGATTGCGACGGGTCAACGTTTGATGCCAGGCGCGCTAAAGAAACGTCGCGAGCGGCTAGGGCTGACTACTAAACGCACGACCGGTCCAAGACCAAAGTCAGAAAGATAGTCAAGGGTTTGGGACGGAGGATAGGGGAGGTGTGTCACGATCTCCTGCGTTTCCTTGGTCGATTGCTAGGCTCGCGCCCATGAGTGTGAGTTCACCCAATAGTAGGAAGGAATCCCCGAAGGATCCACCACCGCATGCGCCGCTGCCCGGTGAGCCGGATTTTATGGGACCAATGCAACCGGAATGGATGCTCGCTGCCAGAGGGTATTGGTACGATGAAACGGGCCAGGCCAATTTGTTCGTAGGAGACGGCGATTCGCACCTCGAATTGAAGCCAATATGGAAGAAGCGGAAGGCTGGACCGTGAAAAAGCGTATGTGGGATGGCTTCCGCTCGGAGTTAATCAGTTCGACGGAGCTTCATCCGTATTCGTCGGAAAGTTGGTGGACAGCGGCAGGAGCACGTAAGAAGGAGCGGCGGTTAATCCGAGCGGGACTACCTGATTTCACAAATTGGCGGTTCCTGACACTGACGATGGCAAATCGTGAAATCTTGCCGCAGGGAGCATACGCAAAAGGAAAGGAACGAATTCGGCGATTCCTCGCTCAAATTAGGAAGGCCCTAGGCAGAGAATTCCTGTGGTGTTGGAAATTGGAATTTCATCATGACGACTGTGGATATCCCCATTGGCATCTTCTGATCGAATATAAGCAGAGGATCCCGCAGGAGATGTTTAGTGAGGTCGAGCGTTGGTGGGGGCTCGGCAGGATCAATGTCCGTCGGGTCAAGGCGCGGGACGTCCGCTACGTGTTCAAGTACGTGACGAAGGTCGCAGAAGACATGCCTGAATGGATTGGCCGCCACAAGGGACGCATTCGAGTGTTCCAGACAAGTCGGGGCTTCTACACACAGCACCAGGTACGTGCCAAGAAGCAGGAAGAGCCGAAGTCACACGTCGAACCGACCGATTTGTTCACTCGGCTCGAATTGGACAAGAGCAAGGCGCTTCTTGTGATGACAGACCTGTTGGGCAACAAGCGGCACCGAGTCGCCAAGCTCAAGACCACTTTCAACGCGCTCCTTTTGGTGCGTGCCAATGAATCGATCCGTCGGCGAGTGCAGCTGGCACCGCCAGGGGTCGTCAACATCAGCCAGCTAGAAGCAAAGGAGTTAACGCATGAGCTCAAGTAACGCGTCAGCGACACAGCCTCCGCAGATGAGCGGAGGCCTCATACTAACGGGAACGGTGATAGCCGTTCGAACCGAAGAGCGGGAATGGGAGAAGGTGAAATACACCCAAACCACGATCAGTATCAGTGATGGAGAGCAGGTAATCCTCATGAGACACCGTCATGACGGAAAGCCGTTCACCTTGCCGAAGCTGTTCGAGGCCATCAGGGTCAGGGTGACCCGTGCAATGACAGAGAAGGGGCAGATAACGGTTGGGGGCACAATCCTCGCCTAACGGGACCAATGAGGCTTAACGGCCATAGGATAGACAACGCGGGGCCGCTCCAGGCGGTCGCCGGATGCGCCGCGCAGCGGCGCGCCGGCGCCGTCGGGGCGCCCCGCCTTTCCTTGTTAAACCTTGGTGTAATTGACGCGATCGGTTGATATGAGCGACGATCAGCATCGGTTCCTCGTGATATTGGGGCAACTCCCGGCCCGGCTTACGGCACAGCAAGCGGGCTGGGTGCTCAATTGCCAACCGCATGACGTGGCAATCTTGGTCGTGGCGAGGCTTCTCAGACCTTTGGGCAGTCCGGTTCACAACAGCGTCAAGTATTTTGCTACCGTAGAAATCCTCGAGCTCTGCAAGGATCGGGCATGGTTGGCCAGACTCACCAACGCCATCGGTCAGCATTGGAGGGATAAAAATCTCCACAAAAGGATTTGTGCTAAAATTGATGCTGCGGAAGATGAATCTTGCCAAAAAGCTTTGTCGATATAACGGGGCAGAAGCATGAACCGACTACGGGAGTTCTAGGCTATGTCCTTCTCGTGCGGTCTTGTGTTTCCTTTCTCCTCGGTCGGAATAATGGACAGAGAGAATCTTCGGGCTCCCAGGGCACGGATCTCCTACCAAGTGTCCCCCGACTCGGTCTTGATTTGCCCTGATTGAAAGCGAGCCATCCCGCACTTCATTACGGAGAATTGTCGTGACATTATGATACGTCCTTTCGTGACCATAACTTGCCCAATATATCACCAAGCCGTGAGCTGAAGGGACTGAGGGGACTCGTAAACCGAAAACATCCACATGCCTCAAAATCCAAAGGTCGTCGTCATTGTGGGCGTCGAAACATGTGACCTCAAAACTATCCGCTCGTCCATCCACCAGAAATACTCTATCATGCGAGTGCAGAAATTGGTTACGTTCCGAATGTTCGAACCGCAATCGTTCTCCGGTTAGAACGTTCCCAGAGGAATCGATTTTCCAATTATCTTGCACATTGTTCTGCGAAGAAACGCTAACTTCACGTTGGATGTTTCCCGGTGACGAAGACGGTGATTCGTCGGGATGGCTATGAAGGTATTGGTCCGAGGCTAGGTGATAGATCCTTACAAAAGTATTTGCCGTTACTTTTCCGTCTGCACACCGACTTAGAGGCACTCCGTGGGGACCCTCGATCCACCAAATTGAATTCTCATCGGGAAGTGAAGCTCCAAAGACAATCTGTTGGCCAGAACCTTGGGGGTGATTATAATAGCGACCGTCAAGCGACGTCAGATATTTCCCGGTAGTGAAATGCTGAATGACTACCGGTTGTCCATAATGGACAGCGGCCTGTTGCGTCTGAATGACCTCTTGCTTCAGAACGGTCTCCCATTTCGAGACCAATGGTCTCATTAGGAAAGACAGTATTTTCACGTAGAATTGGGATAAAAAAGTGCCTAAGCGGACGAAGCTGCGCCGAATCGGCCTTCGTAGAAGGTAGGCCAGTCCAATAAAAATGGCCGTACCGAAATAGAATCGATGGAGGTAACAGAAATCGGCCGCGAGCCTGGAATAAGAGAAGAATGTAGCTGGCTCGATCTTGAACCAAACGAAGAAAGCCAAGACGAACGCGCCGACTATCGAAATAATAACAATCCACTGTATAATTGGCCTCTCATGCAGAGGAATCTTTGGAGGGGTCTCACTCATATTAAGTGCGCGGCGCGGGAAAAAGTCGGCTCGAAGGCCCGAATTGAGACCCGTAAGCGGGCCATACGAGTAAGTCAGCTTTAAAGTGGAGAGTAGGCCGTGGCTGCGAACGGTAGAAAAGTAAAAGGATCTGGCGGCATGCTTTTTTCGTAGTCTTCCAACGAAGGTAGCGTGGCTTGCGCCCGTCTTGCGTAGGAGCGATGCACCGCTTTGCTATTGTGGCCCAAAGCGAGTTGTGCGAATCGCTCGGGATATCCAGCCATTTGTGCTCTTTCGGCCCAGGCATAACGGTAGCTATGCAAAGTGACGCCGCGAATACCCAGCCCCGAGCAACGCTGTCTGAACTCGTTCGCCCTATCTGTTGGGCGTACGGTTCGAAGGTAGGGAAATAGCGGTCCGAACCTCGGCAGAGTGGCTAGGATTGCCTCAACTTCCTTGCCAAATCGAATCTGCGGCGGCTGCTGGCTCCTGAATCGGGTCTTCATTCGAACGAAACAGATGATTCTATTGGGCCAATCGACGTTCGAGGCTTCAAGGTGCGCCAAGTCGGACTGCGAAGCTCCAATGTGCCATGACAGCTGATAAAACGCCTTTCGCTCCGGGTTGTTCTCGCGAGCGACGATTCGGGAATGCTCCTCCCAGGTAATGGCACGCTTCTCCTTGAACCTAACGGCTGGCCATTGGCGCTTGGGGATCAGCGGCCAAGGGAGCCAATTCATATCCAAACAGAAGTTGTGCAGCCGGCGCAAATAGACGTTTGTAGAGACGGTGCCGCATTGAAGCACGCTTAAGAGCGTTTCGCCCCGAGTTTCGATGATTATCTTGGGTAAGAGTGGGACGAACGCCTTGTCGACTGCCGCCCTTTGCCAGCGCTCCTTGTTGGCACTCCGTTTACTGTCCGTAAGGGCGAGGATCGCATCCGCCCAGGTGCGTGTGTTGATTCCATTGTCGGAGCCTGCCAGGTAGGCCCTTGCGATCTGCAAATTGAGGATGGGCTGGCGCTCGGCTTGGTTCTTCGCGTTTACAATCTGCGCTGCCTCGTCCTCGTCGGCGGTGCGAAGGCTGGTGCGTTTGGAGGTCTGGGTGTCTACGCAATAAAACTTGTCCCCCCGGCAACCCCGTCGGCTTAAACGGTAACGTGTCCTCATGGTTGTGTGCGCAACCGCGAGGATAGATGAAACCGATCCCGAGGAGTTAGCGGGCAGTCGGAGTGTTAAGTCCGGTTACCCGAAGTTCTCACGGAGTAAGAATGGTGGTGTCCGTTTTGGTGTCCGTTGTGGACCCCGAACCCCCAAAATCCTTGCTGCAAAGACAGTTAAGATTGGAGGCGCGGGTCGGAATCGAACCGACGCATAGAGGTTTTGCAGACCTCGGCCTTACCACTTGGCTACCGCGCCCTTGCTCGATCGAATCGGCAAAGAGTTGGTATTACGGTTTGTTGAAAATGGGCTGACAAGCAATTTCGAGAGACGCATTGGCTGGCCAATTCGCCGCTTGGAGGTTCGGCACGGGATTACCTGAGTTCGCCTACCGAAACCGGAGCGAACGAGCCCTATAATCGCTGGAGGCAATGCGCTACTGAATTGACAGGGATGGAGGCGCCCAACGTCATTCTATCCCGATTCGAATGGCGATCCGTCATTCCACAAAAGGTTTATAAGACAAAGAAGGTAACGTTATGAAAAAGTTCATGCTGGTACTGGTTTTCGGGGTGGTATTTGCAATGTCAGCCGCGGCTGCCTCTGCAATGGAAGACCACCCCTATACGGAAGGTCCCGTCACGGAAGTGGAGTTCATCAAGACAAAACCGGGAAAGTTTGATGACTACATGACTTGGCTCTCAACAGTTTGGAGGCAGATAAATGAGGAGGCGAAGAAGGCCGGAATCGTCATCAGCTATAGGATCTACACGACCGAACCCCGAACCCCGTCGGATCCGAATCTCATCCTCGAGGTGACGTACCCGAACATGGCTGCCCTCGACGGCCTTGAAGACAAGATGGACGCCATCGACGAGAAGATCGAAGGCACCCTGGCGAAATCTAATCAGAATGAGATCGATCGCGGAAGCTTGCGGGACGTGATCGGCAGCACGCTGAAGAGAGAGCTACTACTTAAATAAGACTCTCCCGCACCCCTCTTTGGCTCCGAGCTACTTAGGGCAATTGTTTCTCGTTGGCCGTCAGCGCGGCCTTCTGAAATGTCCCGATTGCCCGATTGCCGGGGCAATCGGGGTTTAGGGCCATTTGCCAAACGGAGGCATGAGATTGTTATCGGCTCGAACGGCCTCACGAAGTCCGGGAGAGGCGGCAGCGTCATTGACTTTCTGAGGCGCGTGCGAAAACAAAGGGATTGGACCAGGTCCCCTCTATGAATGCTTTCACCTTGGCGGGTTGGGATAATTTTTTTGTGGCGAGTGCCGGCGCTGCGGCGGCGCTTGCCGGTCTCCTCTTCGTCGCCCTGTCCATCAATCTCGCAAGAATTTTGGCGATACCCGGCTTGGCATCGAGGGCGGGGGAGACGTTTGTGCCTCTCACCGTCGTCCTGGTCATTTCGCTCGAGGCCCTCGTGCCGGGATTGTGGATTCGGTTCTTCGCTGTCGAGCTGCTCGTCGTCGGGACAATAGCTTGGCTCTTCGCCACCATTATGGAACAACGGGCCTATCGGGCTCACCATTATCGAAAAGCCCAGCACTTACTCCTTCGAATTGGCATTAACCAACCCGCGACGCTGTTCATCCCGATTTCGGGTTTGTCCGTGATCTTGGGTGCCCCGGGCGGCTTCTATTGGCTAGTCCCCGCTGTTTTACTGTCCTTGGTCGGGGCTATGCTCAATGCGTGGATACTTCTTGTGGAGATCCTACGGTAGGCCGGTCGCACGCGGCCCGCGACCAAACCCAATCTCAAAATGAGTTCTTCCTGTTGGTGCCAACGCTCAATACGATTTTGCCCCGGACATGACCATTCTCGAGCAGTTCGTGCGCTTGCCGGGTCTTCGCGAGTGGAAAGACCTTTCCCAGTGTCACGCGCACCCGCTTGGCAACAATCAGCCGGGCGATTTGATCGAGCTGGCGGCTTTTGACCTGGACCACCATCCGCACGCCCCGGGCGTGGTGCTTTCGCGCCTGCGCCATCGACGGCTGCTGCAAGGTTGAAACCATGATGCCGCCGCGGGGCTTCAGGACCTTCCAAGAGCGGTCCTGGGTTTCGCCGGCGATCAGGTCGAACACCAGGTCGATATCGCGGGTCTGGTCCTCGAACCGCTGGTTCTTGTAATCAATCACATGGTCGGCGCCGAGGCGGCGCACCCATTGGATGTCGCGCTTACCTGCGGTGGCGATGACTGTGGCGCCGCGAACCTTGGCAAACTGCACGGCGAAATGCCCCACGCCTCCCGCTGCGCCGTGGATCAGCACCCGTTGTCTCTTGCGGAGCCCTCCATGGTCGAACAGCCCCTGCCAGGCGGTCAGGGCCGCGACGCCGAGCGAGCCCGCCTCGAGTATGTCCAGGTTCTTGGGCTTGCGTGCGACTTCTCGAGGCGACGCCACCGCATATTCCGCATAGGCCCCCCGATCGTAGTCGAGCATGCCGAATACGTTATCTCCCGCCTTGAACGTCGAATGCCTTCCCGCCGGGCTCCCGAAACCGCAGACGACCCCGGCGATGTCGCGACCTAAGATCGCGGGAAGCCGCGCCTTGAACATTTCGAATTTTCCCTCGCGGATCTTCGTGTCGACCGGATTGACGCCCGCGGCACGCACATTGATGAGCATCTCCCCGGGCCCCGGCTTGGGCATGTCCGCCTCCTCAAGTTTCAACACGCTGGGGCCTCCCGTCCGATGGATGCGGATCGCTTTCATCGAGTGACGGCGAGGAAACCCAGTCCTTTAGGACTGGGAAGAATCGCCGCATCTTTTTTTGTTGAGTTTCGTTTTAGGCCTGAAAAATTGCGTGTGTCGGATGGCAACAACCAAGCTCC
>Ga0182018_10001534_pt1 | contig 26020 bp, 25 predicted proteins | sample 812P2MmetaG_FD_120490 | JGI IMG/M metagenome (GOLD analysis project Ga0182018, IMG submission 120490) | Permafrost microbial communities from Stordalen Mire, Sweden - 812P2M metaG | ecosystem: Environmental > Terrestrial > Soil > Wetlands > Permafrost | place: Sweden: Stordalen | collected...
CATTTCGTCGGGGGCGAGCGCAGTCTCGAGGAACCCTTTGAAGAAGTCGACCGCGGCGATCTCACGCCGGCCACCGGGCCCCTGGGCCACGAGGGTGCCACCCAGGGCAAGGATCGCCGCCGGGAGATCCGATGCCGGGTCGCCATGGGCGAGGGAGCCACCCAGAGTGCCGCGGTGGCGTACCTGTGGATCGCCAACCTGGTGCGCGATGTAGGGCAACATCGGGACTTGCTCCTTCAGTAAGGACGAGGTCTCGAGATCGTGATGGCGCGTCAGTGCGCCGATGGCCACCTCATCCCCCTGCTCCTCTATGAACGAGAGCTCGTGGACCCGGCCGACGTCGATGAGCACCGACGGGATGGCGAGCCGCAGCTTCATGAGTGGCAGCAGGGAATGTCCTCCCGCCAGAAGCTTGGCCTCGTCGCCATGCTCGACGAGCAGCGCGACCGCCTCTTCGGCCGAGCCGGCCCGGACGTAGTCGAAAGGCGCCGGGATCATGACACCGACCCCGGGACCATCCCGCGCTCGGCCGCGCAGGCGAGGACGGCCCTCACAATGTTGTGGTAGCCGGTGCAGCGACACAAGTTGCCTTCGAGTCCCTCGCGCACCGTACGCTCGGTCAGCTGATCCTCCTCTTCGAGCAACGAGACCGCCGCCATCACCATCCCCGGGGTGCAGTAGCCGCACTGGAGGGCATGATTCTCGCGGAATGCCTCCTGGACCGGGTGCAACGGACCTTCGGCGGGAGCCAGTCCCTCGATGGTCTGGATCTCGGCGCCATCGGCCTGGGCCGCCAGCAACGTGCACGATTTCACCGACTCGCCGTTGAGCAGCACCGTGCATGCGCCGCACGAACTGGTGTCGCACCCGATGTTCGTGCCGGTAAGGCCGAGGGTCTCGCGCAGGTACTGCACCAGCAACAGCCTCGGCTCGACCTCGTCCTGATGGTCGGTCCCATTGACCTGCACCGCGATCAAAACCACCGGCTTTCCTCCCCTGCCCGACGTCCACTCGTCCTCATCGCTGCAACCCTACGCTGGCCACCGGCGCCCCGCGATCGTACGGGTGCAGGCGTCGCCTCGTGACCTGGACTTTGTAGGGCACCAAGTTGCCCCCCTCGGGCGGCTGGCTGCGACAGGAGCGCGTGCCCGGGCAGTTGATCCCGACGCCGACGGGGTCTCCCGGATCTGCAATAGCGGTGCTGGTGCATCTAGTTTGGGGCCGTGCAGCCAGAGTGCTCCACCACGGCGTCACCCACCCCACCCCTACCATTCGACATTTCGGAGAGGAACGACAAATGAGCGATCTGCTCTTGGCCGATCAACGAGAGGCGGTTGCCAGTGCCAGCCGCCACCTGGCCCAAAAGGGGCTCGTCATCGGCACCGCCGGCAACATCTCGGCACGGCACGAGGATCTCATCGCCGTCACGCCGACCGGGGCAGACCTGGGCACCGTCACCGCGGAGATGGTGACGATCATCAACCTGGAGGGTGAGGTGGTGGACGGCGATCTGGCCCCCACGTCCGAGGTGCCGCTGCACACCGGGATCTATGCCGCGACCAACGCCCTCGCCATTACCCATGCCCACGCCATGGCGTCCACGGCCCTTTCGTGCTGTCACGACGAGTTGCCACCGCTGCACTACAGCTGCCTCGGCCTGGGAGGAGCCCCCCGCACCGCCCCGTACGCCACCTTCGGGACCAAAGAACTGGCCGACAACGTCATCAAGGCACTCGAGGGCCGGAACGCGGCGATGATGCAGAACCATGGATCCATTGCCTATGGCAGCACCATGGATCAGGCCGTCGAACGGCTCGAGTTGCTCGAATGGCTGGCCGAGTTGTACTGGCGAGCCTCGTCCCTCGGTACGCCGCACATTTTGACCGACAAGGACTTCGAGAACATCATTGTGGCGGCGACCTCGGGCCGCTACGGCGTCATGCGGAAGGTCGACAAGGCCAAGTAGCCGCATGTCGCCCGGGTCGGGGTCACGGTAGGCGGGGCCACGGTGACGGCAGTTATGGGTTTGGGGCTCGCCGCACTGGGTCGTCCGGGCTATCTCACCTTGGGCCACGGCGAGTCCATCGGAGCAGACCGCTCGGTCGATGGCCTGCAACAACGTTGCCATGAGGTCTGTGATGCCGCCTGGGCCGCCGGCATCCGGTGGTTCGACGCCGCCCGCTCCTACGGCAGGGCCGAGGAATTCCTCGCCAGCTGGCTGACCCGCCGCGCCATCGGCCCCGCAGAGGTAACGGTGTCCTCCAAATGGGGGTACACCTATACGGCCGACTGGAAGGTCGACGTCGAGGTTCCCGAAGTGAAGGACCATTCAGCCGCCGCCCTGGCACGCCAGTGGCCGGAGTCCGACGCGCTGCTGGGTCCTTGGCTCCGCTTGTACCAGGTCCATTCGGCCACTCTGGATTCCGGGATCCTCACCGACACTCGGGTGCACCGCGACCTGGCGGGACTCGGCGTGCCGATCGGGCTCAGCGTGAGCGGCCCGCTTCAGGCCGAGACGCTGCGGCGGGCCCTGCCCATCGAGGTCGAGGGCGTTCCCCTGTTCTCCGCGGTGCAGGCGACCTGGAACCTCCTCGAGACGTCCGTGGGGGCGGCTCTGGCCGAGGCCAAGGCGGCCGGCTGGACCATCATCGTCAAGGAGGCCCTGGCCAACGGGCGCCTGGCCGAACCCGGGCGGGCACCGGCTCTCCTCGGTGCGCGTCCTGATGTGACCGCCCTCGCCGCGGCTGTGCACCAACCGTGGGCGGACGTCGTTCTTTCAGGCGCCGCCACCGTGGCACACCTGTGGTCGAACGTCGCCGCGCTGACCGAGAGCACCGGGCAGGATCTTGACGGGCTCTCATCGCTCGCACGTGACCCGCGGGACTATTGGGCTGAGCGTGGCGCGTTGCGCTGGACCTAATGGCGGGCCAGCGGCCCCGCGTCATTGACTCTCTTGGGACAGGGGCGGCACCGTATTCCACGGTGTCGACCGGGGCCGCCGGGTGGGTGCCAGGCGCACCAATGCGTTGTAGGTGATCACGGCGATGGCCAGGTGCATCAGCATCAGGAAGGCCACGGCCCTGAGGGGCTGACCCTGGTGCCAGATATAGAGGTCGGGGAGCAAGAGGACGACGGTGACGGCAATGGCCAAACGGAAGAATAGCCAGCGGGGTGCAGTGCTGATGCGCACCACAACGGGCCAGCCGATGCAGGCGATGACGACTCCGATGACCGTCAGTCGCGCGTAGTCATGAAACTGAAAGTGCCCGTACCCCTTCGTCGAAGGGAACACATGGGTCGCGACGACCACCAACAGCGCGTCGGCGCCGAGCGAACCCGCGATCGACAGCACGGTGGCCAGGACCAGCCTGAACTGCCGCGGTTGGCGGTGCGAGGGAGTCGGGCCCAATTCGATATGCAACGCGGCGAACAGGCGGTCGACCGAGTCAGATGAGGCTGCCATGCCTCAAGGGTAGAGAGCCAGCACCGGGCCCGTTATCGCCCGCAAGTATGACCGACGGGCTCGATCTCATCCCTAGGGTGCAGGCGCCAACGGCAGGGCCGCGCGGAGCGATCACCTCCGATTGGGCACCGGGGCGGTCGGCGTGGCGCCGGTCGGGCAGGCCCGGGGGTCCCAGGGCGCCAGGCCGGGGTTGGACGCCGACGGAGCGGCGATTACCCCCGATGCCGGGGCGGTGGTCGTCGTCGTGGCGGGTCCCGCCTGTGTCGTCGTGGTCGCCGCCGAGGCGTTCACGGCGAACTGGGTTCCGGTCACCACGGTCACCTGGGCGCCGTCGACCACCTGGCTCGGGTCGTAGGCCATGATGACGGCCCCGGTCATGGAGCGCGCCACCGTCTCGGCCGCCGCCTCGGCGCCCGGAGAAAGCGACCCGTAATAGACCACGGTCTCGGCCACATCCCCAACCGCAGCGGTGTCGCCCACCCCGACGGTGTGGAAGCCCAATGCGCTCAACGCGCCAGCGGTGGTCGTCGCCTGGTTGTACGCGCCCGTGCCGTTCATCACCGACACGGTCACCGATGGGGGGGCCGGCAGGGGGTCCCCGGTCATGGAATCGGTGCTCATATTTACGCCGAGGACCTGATCGATGACCGCCTGGTCTTGCGACTGCGATGGGAACTCGACATCTCCATAGGACGACCCCTCGTACACGTAGCTCCCGCCGCTACCGTCCGGGTCGGTCACCTCGGCGACCGGGATGGTGAGCTGGGGCACGGCATTGATATTGACGGCGTGAAAGTCGAGCACCAGGTTCGCCATATCGGTGACGCCCCAGGACTGGTCGAAGGTGAAATCAGCTTTCACCGAATTGATGAGGTCGATGTCACTGATCGGGTTGTCGAGCCCCTTCTGGGCTACGGCCGTCGCCAGCACGCGCAGGAACTCGTGATCGCGGTTGATGCGAGCCAGATCGCTCTGGGCTTCCTGCGGCCAGTCTTCGGCATACTGGCTCGTGGTTCCGGGCGCGTCGTACTGCAGGTGGCGGGCCCTCACCACCTCGAGGGCTTGGCCGCCGTCGAGGTGGACACACGTCGCCGAGTGGATGTTGAGACCTGTCTCCGCGTCAAAGACGGACTCGGGGAACGCCATGTTGATGCCGCCGAGTGCTTCCACGATATTGGCGAACTGATCGAAGTTGAGGGACACGGCGTGCTGGATGGGGATCCCGAAGTCCTCTTGAATGGAGGCGACCAGCTGGCTCATCCCCTGATAGAGACCGGCGTCGACCTTGTTCGGACCGGTGCTGCGGGCGTTGGGTATGAACAGATCCCGCGGGATGGAGATCAATGCGAGCCGATGGTGCGAAGGGTCGGCGTGCAGGATCATGATCACGTCGCTGTTCACGCCGTTCACGCCCTGGGAGCAGATCCCGAAGTCCGGGTTCTGCACGGTAAGGGCACAGCGCGAGGTGGAACCCACCATCAAGATGTTCTCCGTACCGGCTTCGACCCCTGTCGTGAGCGCTCCTTTGAGGCCCCGCACATCGACCCGGTGGAGGTCGTGCGTGATGTAGTAGGCGTAACCGGCGCCACCCGCTATCACCACCAAGAGCACGCCCAACGTTGAGAAGACGATTCGCCGTATGCGGCGACGCCGCTTGCTCCGCACGGGCTTGTGGCGGTGCCGGCCTCGCCCGCCCTGCGCGCGCTGCATCTCCTCGCCGAGCGCGACCAACCCGGACTCGTTGGGCACCCTGGGCGCTCCACTGGATCCGCCGGCCGCCGGTTCCGGGGCGCCCTCGGCCGTCGTCTCCAGCTGGTCACCCAGCTTGCGCAGTCCCTCCTGGTTGGCCGTGGACCCTCGACGCACCAGGTGGCGAGGCTCGCCTGGCGCCCGGCCTCGCCGGTGAGGGTCACTCATGACGAATGAGGGTAACAACCTGGGCCGGATGGGTGAAGTCGATCGACTCCCGGCCGCCTCCCGTGCACAGATCGGACAATCCAGGGAACGTGCACCAGCGCGTCGATCGACAGGACAGACCCCACCCCGACCGCCACACCCCCGACGACATCCGTCGGATAGTGCCACCGCAACACGATGACCGCCGCGCCGACCGCCAGGGTGGCCAGCAGGCCAAGCGCACCGGTGGGGAAACGTCGGCGGGCGGGCGTAACCAACGTGAGCCCAGTGGCAAGTGCGGCCACAGCGGCCACGGTGCCCGAGGGATACGAGAGACCCCCCGTCGAGAGGTAATGACGGCCGACCAGGGGTTTAGCGAAGTCCTGGACCAGCAACACCGCCAGCACGGGTGCTGCCGCGCAGGCAACGGCACGGACCCAGTCCCGGCGGGCGCCGATGAGGAAGACGGCGATGACGCCCACGATCACCGCGGCCATTGAGCCAAGATCGGCGAGGTCGAGCGCCCAGCGCGCACTCGGGGCGGCGGGGAGGAGGAGGTCGCCCCACGCATCGAGTCGATTGGGCCACGGGCGATGGACAAAGACCAGCCCGGCCAGGGCGGCGACACCCAGCAGCAGCACCCCTGCAGCCAACTCGGTGACAACCTCCACGGGGCTGACAGCGGAGGGCCTGCTCTGGAGACGACGCGGCGCGCCGGAGGGTGCCGTGATGGCTGAAGGCGGCTGGGGACCCCATCCGGCAAGCTGCGAGGGCATCCTCACTGGAGGGGGTGGGGTGCGGCGGGAGCAAAGTCTCCGATGACCATGGAGTTCTTCACGCTAGGGAGGCACGACGGGCACTGTGGGGCGACCCGGGAATGAAATCCGCGGGCATCACCTCATCCCTGAGTCGAAGGTACGGTGGACGACGTCGCTACGGAGCGTGCGGATTGCCCCCGCGATCATCCGCGGCCAGGCTCTGCTGGGTTGAGTTCGCCGCGATCCCCGTGGCCCGCTCTTCGCGCAGCACCCTGATCCGATGGTAGATCCCGAGTGCGATCGCGATCACCGCCAGGGCAAGGGCGACATATCCCACGTCGGAGAAGTCCTTGACGGCTTTGTGCCAACTGCCGCCGAGCGCGTAGCCGATGCTCGAGAGTGCTGCGGTGAACATCGCCGCACCCACTATGGAAAAGAGCACGAAGCGCCAGAGGGCCATTTCGGCCAGACCCGCGACAATGGAAACGAAGGAGCGCAGGAGCGGGATCAACCGCCCGACGAGGACGAACGGGTCTCCCCTTCGTGCCAGGAACGCCTCGACGCGGTCCAGATCGCGGTGGGTCAGAAGGAGGTACTTGCCGACCTTGTCGACCAACGGGCGGCCGCCAAACCTCCCGAAGCCGTACCCGAGCAGGGAGCCAACCATCTCGCCGGCCAGCGCGATGATGATCACCAGCGCGAGCGTGAAGTGATGATGGGGCCCGATCTGCCCGCTCGCCAGCGCCCCGCCGTAGGCCATCGCGAGCTCCGAACCAACCGGGATGCCGAAGGCGGAGAGGGCGGTGATCAGGAAAAGTGCGAGATAACCCCAGTTGACGATTAAGTTCTCCACGGGAGTACTCCCTGTTCGGACCGGGCCTTGATAGTCGGCGCTGATGCCTGGTCGCTGGTCACTCGACGACAATAGCGACACCTTCGGAGGGAGAGCTTCAAACCCAAGGAGGATCCTCGGCCTACCCGCTTAAGCCGGAGCGCACGCGCGCCACCTTCCTGGGCCCTGGTCCGCCGGGCGCCGGGCGATCGATTGTCGACCGGCGCGGGGAAAGCCCTGGTCACTAGGCCCTCCCGGCCCGGAGGCGCGACCCAGCGATTGGGCACACAATCCCCAAAGCACCCACGCTTCGGATCGCGCCAAGGACAATCCGGGCCCGCCCTCGCGCTAGCCCCTGAAGTCGACGAAGCGCGACGGGCCGGCGGGCAGGACGGGCCCGTCTTCGATGCCGCCCCCGTCGAACAACGCAAGGCCGTCCATGACCGAGTGCCACCACGGCGCGCGCCCGAAGAGGCGTGACCCGATCTCGTGGCCATAGGGCCCGATCACCATCCGGCGAGGTGCCGGCTGATCGTTGCGTTGCCAGCGGTATTCGCCCGAGAACCGCAGGCGTGCCTCGTGATTCGGCAGGGCAGCATGCGTGGTGAGGCAGTGGAACACCAGGACATCACCCGCTGCGTAGTCTGCGCTCACCCATCCGCGCTCGAGGCGCCCCAGCGGACGGGGGCGGACACGGGTGGTGCACTGGCTACCTGGGCGGAGCGCCAGCCCACCGAGCGTGCGCGGGACGTCACCGAGCGGCACCCAGCAGGTGAACATGTCCTGCACCGATCCGTAGTCCTTGTGCACGAATCCGCCGGGTTGGCGCGGTACCAGATCCACCGGGTAGACGACGCGCGGAATTTTCAGGGGATAACAGAATCCTTGCGGGCCCAGAATTTGCACCATCAGGTCGGCAAGCGGCGAGGAGAAGGCGATGCCGTTGAAGCCGGGTGCGGCCACGATCCTGCGGTAGCCAGGGTCACCAAAGGCGTCGCGCATCCGCACGGCACGCACGGGGCGCAACGCAGGTGCCGAGATCGGATCCTCTCCCGGTGCAGTCCATCCCGCTTCCTGCAGGCATGCCAAACCAGCCGCCCCCACGGCGCGCACCGACACGGGTGGCAAGAGTCCCCGCATCAGCACGTAGCCGTTGCGGGCGATACGTTGCCGCAACGCCGCTCCATCCCCGAAGAGAGAGCTGGAGTCGACCATTTCCTCCGTACTCGTCCGCACGGATGAATTATGGCTCCCATTCATGAGGGATCTGTGTGCGCTCTGTGAACGAACGACCAAGCACCGGCCCGATCGCCCGCCCGCGGCCGCGGTCCGGTGCCGCGTCGACAAGCCCCTCCCGGCACCACGACGTGATCCTGTCCCTTGGAGCGATCTTCAGGCGCAGGGCGATAGCCCGGAGCACAGGCCGGCAACCGGTCTAGGCGTAACGGAAGCCGCGTTGGGTCGGGCCCGCAACACAGCCCAAGCCGTGGTACATCCTGAGACCGACCAGGTCGCGCGCCGTCGGCGAGAGGGTCGGCCACACCTCGGGAAGGATTGACAAGGACGCGTTCTCCTGTTGGCGGATCCACGGCTGGCAGTAATACGCAATTACTCCATGGCGGAGCTGATCGGTCGTCGTGTTGGCGCCCGTCTGGTGCAAGACCCGGCCGTCGAGACAAACCAGGGAGCCGGCACGGCCACCGACGGGAACGGCCTCGCCGGCCCGTTCGCTCATGGAGTCAGAGGTCCAACCCGCATGATCCTCGTGATGCGATCCCGGAATGAAGCGTGTCGTCCCGTTGTCCTCGGTGAAGTCGTCGAGCATCCAGATGAGGTTGGCCACGAGGGGGAACGTGGGCCAGGGCCCGGGGACGTAGTCCTGGTCGTAGTGCAAATACATGGGGAATCCCCCCGGCCCTGTGATGTTGGCCGTGATGCTCGAAAGTAGGAACATCGGATCGAGCAGATGCGCCATCAACGCCAGGGCCACCGGGTGCGCGACCAGGTCGACAAACTCCATCCCCTTGTTCAGCAGGCCGAAGACGCGCTGATTCCGCGGCCCATCCTCCCATCGAGGATCGTGATCAATTCCCGCTTCCCGCTCGAAGCGGGCGACCTCTTCGAGCCTCGCCTTTATTCGCGCCACTTCCCGCTCCGACAGGACGTCGGTGACGACGGCAAATCCATCCCGCTCCAATGCCTCGAACGCTGGTTGGAGATCCGCGTCCGTCAAGACTGTCATTTTGACCTCCGCGTCGCCGGCCACGACATTCTCGCCCATCCGAGCGCGCCGGGCCAGCGTCGGGCACGAGGAAGGCGCAGGACTTTTGGCTCGCCGAAGCCTCCACCATTGTTTGGGCCGGTCACAGCCGCGGTCTGTCGCGTGCCGCTGTCCTACTTCGTCGCTATCGGGATCTTCGCGGCTCTCTATTTTCGGAGCGCGGGGGCATCGCGCTCGGCGCGTGGACGCCAGCGGTATCCGCTACACCGCGTTGATTGCAGTCGTTCTTCGGGGAATCGACAGTCCACATGAAGCACTCCGATTCAAGGCGGGCCGATCCGAGAGGCATCCGTAACCAATTCGCTCAACTCGGCTCAGCGCGGAACAGCCCGGCGTTCCTTCCCGGCCCACACTACCTTCGACGCCTTCGATCGGCGCTCCTTGGCCGCAGGACTGAAGCGATGCTCTGCTCCTTGCGGTGTGATGCCACCCACGGTCTCCCCAATCACCCGCCAGCTGGCCCCGTGACGCCGGGCCGATTCCGCCGAACTCTGGCAAAGACGTTCTGCCGAACGTCGCAGGAGGTCGGCAAATCGAAGTGAGGCGAGTGCGCGCGCCAAATCTTCCGTCAATCCGCTGACCACCTCTCGGCGGCCGCTCTCCACCACCTTGACGGAAATCTCTTCTGGATCAGAGGGCATTGAACCAGTGTAGGCGCTGCAACGCTCTTTTTCAACCATGTGTTGACAACCATGTGTTGAAGAACTAGTCTTCAACACATGGTTGAAAGCCCCCTGAGGATCGACCACCGGCCTGCCCGCAACCACCCGACATGGAGACGATGTGTTGTTGTGATGCTGATTGTGATCCTCGCCGCAGCTGCCGCATGGGTGAGCCGCCCCCCTGGGGCACGGTCCGGTCGAGCGTTGGTCGCCGACACAAGGAAGATCACACCCGGACACTCCCTCCGGGCGAGGGCGGTGCGCCATGGGGCCGTCGGCACCATTCCGACGGCCACGATTACCGCCCCTGTCGCGGCAGTGACCGCCCCAGCGGCGACCGCCCCAGCCCCCGCCGCGTCGGCCGCAACAACACCGGACCCAGTGGTGGTGACACCGGCAACCGTTCCCGTCGCGACGCTGGTGGCACAGGTTGAGGCGGCCGGAATTGAGCCGGGATCGAATTGGAGCTGGAGCATGGGAGATACGGCGATCCACTGCGGAGCGATCACCGGCGCGGGCACCGGATGCACGTTCGGCGCGGCCGGGCTCGAATACACAGTCTTTGCCGGCTCGCCCACTCTCGCCCTTGTCGCCCACGAGCTCGCCAACGCTGAGACACAGAACGACGCCGTTCCCAGTCTGTTGGGCGAGGTCGGCGCCGCCGAAGTCGGGACGTCCTGGTCCCCCACTGACGCTGTCGCGTCTTGTCTCGTGGTGCACTTCATGGGAGTGAACGACAACGCCGCTGGTGCGTGGCAATGTCCGGCGACCTTGGCTTCAATCGTCGCCGACCACATCCACGACACGACCTGAGTAGCAAGTGGCTCGGCGGCAGTTGCTGCTCAGAGCGGCGGCAGCAATACGTGGGGATTCAGGATCCCAGCCGGGTCAAGCGCCTTCTTGAGAGCGCGGAATGTCGCTATTTCCGTCACACTTCGGTTGAGGTGGAGCCAAGGGCGCTTGGCAACTCCGATGCCGTGCTCGGCGCTGATGCTCCCACCAAGCCCGGCTGCAAAGACCAGAACCCGGTCATCGACCGTCATATCGTCGGAACCGACCCCGGTTATGTTCACATGGACGTTCCCATCAGCGGCATGCCCGAACAGCCACGTACGTGCTCGTTCGTCCGCACCGCTGACCACCCGGGGGATCTCGTCGATGAAATCCGCCAGGACGGGCAGTGGCAGGGTGACGTCGAGTTTGTGCGGCGCACCCAGTGTGTTGATCGCCTCCGTATGGCCCTCGCGGTAGCGCCACAACTGGGCTCTCCGCTGTGCGTCCACCGCCACCGCGACATCGGACACGGAGTCGATGGACTCGAGCACCTCGGACGTCGCCACCATGGGGTCATGCTGCGCGGCCACTTCGACCAACAGATACGCCGGATGGAATTCCGCGAATGGCGGGCGCATACCGGTCACCTCGCATACGAGTGCCAAACCCGCCTCGAGGAAGAACTCCAAGGCCTGCACATCGGGCAGGCCCCTTCGCAGCAACAACGCCGCATCTACGGCGGCGCCCGCGGTGGAGAAGGCCAGGAGGGCAACGACCCGTTCGGGAGCCGGCGGCACAAGCCGCACGCGGGCGGCCGTGACCACGCCGAGCGTGCCTTCGCTGCCGCAGAGCAATCCGCCCAGGTCGTACCCCGTATTGTCCTTCAACAGACCGCCAAGGTGCGCCACCGTGCTCCCGGTCCCCAGCACGGCCTCGACGCCCAACAATTGGGCGCGCGTGGGACCGTGCCTGAGCACCTGGAGACCGCCGGCATTGGTGGCGATTGTCCCGCCCATCGTCGCGCTGTCGCGACTGCCGAGATCGACTCCGTAGTCCCACCCGGCGAGGGAGGCTGCGGCGCGGACGTCGGCAATCGAGGTCCCGGCGCCAACCGTGAGCTGCCCACCCTTTGGGTCCACATCGACAATCCAAGAAAGCCTCCGCAAACTCACCACGACCTCGCCCGACAGCGCGACACCGCCACCGACAAGGCCGGTGTTGCCTCCTTGTGGCACGATCGCGATGCCACTGTCCTTGCACTGGGCCACCACGGCGGACACCTGGGCGCTGTCAGCCGGGCGGACGACGGCCAACGGCTCCCCCTTGAATCGCCCTGTCCAGTCAATGGCATAGGAAGCCATGGCATCGGGTTCCAGTAGCACGTTGTCGCCACCGACGACGTCCCGGAACCTCTCTACGAGATGCGGCTCAAGCGTTCGGGTCATGCGTCCACCTCGCGGTCATGATCGGCGTCCCACGTCCTGACAAGCCAACGCTGTGCTGCACGAATCCCATCTGGCGCCAGGGCATACAAGTTCCGGGTCCCGACACTTCTATGCGCAATGAGCCCGGCATCGCTCAACACCCGCAGGTGCTTGCTCACAGCCGGCCGCCCGATCGGAAGGCGTGCTGCCAGCTGGCCTACCGCCGATGGCCCGTCGTGCAGTAGTTCCAAGATCCGCCGCCGAGCGGGTTCCCCGAGTGCCGCGAAGACCTTCTCGGCTGATTGGTTACCCATAAGCAACGGTTACCTTAGAGGAACCGATCTGGGGAGGCAAACCGCGGGCAGCACATTCCACCTCCACGCGCGTTGCGACCTACGCTCTAGCGGAACCGCTGACTTGGAAGGGAGGGCGAAGTGGATCTTCTCATTGACTCCGACACTCACCTCTTCGAACCATCGGAGATGTGGCGGGAGTACGTCGACCCATCGGACCGCGATGTCGCACTGCACATGACAACCGATGACCTGGGATACACGTGGCTGATGTTCGGCGACCGCAGGCTGAGCCTCGGAGCGCCCCATCGCCCCGGCGACGTCGACGGAATCGGCATCTTTCGCAAACGCCTGCTGGACGGCCTCCCGGCGGAATTCAACCTGGCCGAGTTCACGGCGAGTTACTCCGACCCCGCTGCGCGCCTTCTTCAACTCGACAAGGCCGGGTTCGACGCGTCGATCATGTTTCCCAACTATGGGATCGGCTGGGAGCGACCACTCCAGCACGATCTCCGTGCCACCTTGGCGAATATGACCGCGTGGAACCGCTGGATCGTGGAAGTTGCTGCCCAAGGTGAAGGCCGGCTCTTCCCCGTCGCCCACCTGAGCCTGCGGGACTCAGCGTGGCTTGAGCCTCAGCTCCAGGCCCTTTCCGATGGTGGAATCCGCCTGGCATTGATCCCACCGTCATTGGTCGACGGGCGGCCCCTTTCGCATCCCGAGCTCGACCGCACCTGGGCTGCATTCGTGGACCACGGCATTTCCCCCGTCTTCCATGTGGCCAATCAGCCGCGCCCATTCGATGAAGCCTGGTACGGCGAGGACATGGAGGGTGGGATCTCGCCACTCAGCGTGGTCTTCATCTGGACCGGGGCTGCCCTCGCGCTGAGCGATCTCATACTCAATGGAGTGTTCGAACGCCACCCTGACCTTCGCATGGGGATCATGGAACTGTCGGCGACGTGGGTCCCTCAACAGCTGCAGATGATGGATGGCGGGTATCGGCACACCGCACGTTTCAACGGCGAGTCCACCGGCCTTTCGATGATGCCGAGCGAGTACTTCCTCCGGCAGGTCCGGGTGGCAGCCTTCTCCTACGAGCTCCCGAAGCGTCTCATAAGGGCCTCCGGCGACATCTTCATGGCGTGTAGTGACTATCCGCATACCGAAGGCACCCAGACTGCCCTCGAGGACTACGCCGCCGCTGGGCTTGCCGTCGGTGAGCACGAGAACGGATTCTTTGGAGCAAACGCCGCCTTCCTGCTGAGGTCGGACCAACCGGCATGAGCTTCAGTCCATACGGCCGCCCGGTGCGTGCCGCAATCATTGGACTGGGGCGAATCTACGACCTGAACATACGGGCCTACATCGACAATCCCGACGTCGATGTGGTCGCCTTAGTCGATCCCAGTGAAGAACGCCGCGCGCAACGTCAGGCCGACTGGCCCAACGCCCGAACGTTCGCGTCAACATCGGAACTTGCGGCGAGTGGTCTCAAGGTCGACGCCGTCGAAGCGTTGCTCCCTATTCCTCTGCATGTCGACGGTGTCATCGAACTACTCAACCATGGCTGGCACGTCAACCTTCAAAAGCCCATGTGCAACGACCTCGAAAGTGCGCAGAAGATGCTCCACGCGGCGCTCGACAACGACCGGGTTCTGCGGGTCATGGAGAACTACATATTCTACGAGCCATTGTGCAAGTTGAAAGAGGTGGTTGAGTCAGGAGAGATCGGCGAGGTAAGCGGCTACCACATGAAGATGGTCGGTAGCGGCCGCGGTGGGTGGGACGTGCCCGCGAGCAGCTGGGAGTGGCAGGTGCAACAGATGCGACTCGGGCGAGGCATCCTGGTCTTCGACGACGGCTGGCACAAGCTCGCATCTGCCCTGTGGCTCTTTGGCCCGATCAAAGAGGTGCGGGCATGGATCGGCCTGACTGAGGTTTTTCCCACCATAGAAATCGATGCCCCCACGACGATCGCCTGGGAGCACGACAACGGCATCCGGGGAGTGTGGGACATCACGCTGGCTCCCGACATGTACCTGCGGTCCGACTACTACACGAACGACGAACGGTGGGAAGTCACTGCGCACCGAGGCTACGCGCGGGTCAACCGGTGCACCGGCCGTGGCATTCAGCAGCCGAGTCTCGAGGTCTACGCCGATGGTCAGATGCGCTCTTACCATGCCCTCGATGACGACTGGGCCAGCAGCTTTCGCGATTCCGGTCGTCACTGGTTGCGATGGCTGCGGAGCGGCGAGGGACCACTGCTTTGGAGCGGAGATGCGGCGGTCGATGTGCTGAGATTCGCCCTCGCTGCCTACGCCAGCAGTGCCGCTGGTGGCGTTGGCGTCAATCCGGCAACAATGGCGTGAGCAACTGCGTGCGCCTGTAGCCCGTCCCCGTCAAGACCCAACGGTTTGGGATCAAGTCGTCGGCACCGGTGCCGACCCAAGGTTCGATTGTGATACTGCCCACAATCGACTACCTGGTCTCCGCTGGGAACAACGAGAAGAGTTGATTGAGTGGGTTGAGCCCGTTGCTCCCTCGTCCTTGGCACGTAGGCTGTCCCTGTTCTTTAACGCTATGTGAGGAGGGAAGATGAAGTACCGCAACTTGGGTTCGACCGGGGTCAAGGTCAGCCCGCTTTGTCTCGGGGCAATGATGTTCGGGGGTTGGGGTAATCCCGATCATGACGACTCGGCGAGGATCATCCACTCGGCGATCGACGCTGGGATCAACTTCATCGACACTGCTGACGCATACTCGGGCGGGGAGTCAGAGGAGATTGTGGGCAAGGCAATAACCGGGCAGCGTGACAGTCTGGTGATAGCCACCAAGGTGCACTTTCCGGTCAGCACTGACCCCAATCAACAGGGCAACTCACGGCGTTGGATCATCCAGGAATGCGAGAACAGCCTACGGCGGCTCGGGACCGACTATATCGACCTCTATCAGATTCACCGTCCCGATCCCGACGTTGCCATCGACGAGACGCTTGGCGCCCTGACGGACCTGGTCCGACAAGGCAAGATCCGCTACCTGGGCTCTTCGACCTTCCCACCGTCGTCCATCGTCGAGGCCCAATGGACGGCCGAACGGCGCCAACGGGAGCGGTTCGTTTGCGAGCAGCCGCCTTACTCGATGCTCGTGCGCGGCATCGAAGGTGAGGTCTTACCAACGTGCCAGAAGTACGGGATGGGCGTCATACCATGGAGCCCGTTGGCTGGGGGCTGGCTTTCCGGCAAATGGCGAAAGGGTGCGGAGAACCTCACAAGCCGCCGGGCCGAGCGACTTCCCCAGCGCTACGACCTGTCGCTTCCGGGCAACCAGGCCAAGCTAGATGCGGCCACCGCTCTCGGCGACTTGGCGGAGAAGGCCGGGATCAGTCTCATTCACATGGCGCTGGCCTTCGTGCTCCAGCATCCAGCCGTAACCTCGGCCATCATCGGTCCCCGCACCCAGGAGCACTTCGATAGCCAGATCGGAGCCATCGACGTGACTCTCGATAATGCGGTGTTGGATCGGATCGACGAGATCGTCAAACCCGGCACCAACTTCACCTGGTCCGATGCCGGCTATGAGCCACCCTCTCTGGCCGAGTCCGCGAGAAGGCGCAGTACCGTCCGCGACTGATGGGTCGGCATCCTCATGGCCAGGCAAAATGAAAAGCATAAAGAGGTGCCCCATATGTACCGCGTGACCGCACGCAGAGCCGACGGCCTCAGTCATGGTCGACGTCTTGCGTCTCGGTCCATCGCGATAACGACGGCGGCACTGGTCAAATCGTCTGGTGTGGTCGGCCCTGAGGTGATTCCCGTCCACACAGGCTCGTTCTCCATCGGCCGTTGTACAGGGAGGGCCATGTCGTCACGCTCGAGGGCCTGGTAGACCCTTCCTCATTTTCCTGGCGGGTCGTCCGGTTGGACGGCGGCGTCACCGTTCACATCGCGCGCTGCGTCTGCTCCGGCGCGCATATCGGCCGCAGCCTCCTCTTCGCGCAGAATCATCTCGGTCGCCGCCTGGGTGAGGCTTTCTGGCCGAGGACCTTCCCAATCCAGATACCAGTGCCGACTCAAGCTGGCGATCCACGAGTCGCCTGCACGCGTCAAGCCGAAGCGGGAGATCGTCCTCTGCCGGCCGACCTGGTCCGAGTAGAGGAGCTCCACCGTGATCGGGCGTCCCGCATCAATGCCGTCGACGATGGCGGCACGGACCGGATCATCAGGGTGACGCAGCGCTCCTTGCCACATGCCAATGTCGCCAGAGGGAACGTAGAGATCCCGCGACTGGAGCCGGAACTCCTCCAGCGCGACATGGCTGGGATAGTCCCGCGACGTCCCAGGCCTGGCAGCCCATCCCTGGCACACGGCGATCCCACTCCCAACGTTCCTCAGGCTGATCGCCAGGTACACGACGCCGTCCGTGTGCTCGACCGCGGCACGGCCGCCGTTCGCGCTGACCCAGTTTCCCTCCAGGAACATGATCTTTTGCATGGGATCATCCAGACGCGACTGGGAGAGGATCGGTCGTCGCTGCTCTTGCAGTGCCACCTCGGCAATTCGTGCCGAACGGTTGGAGGATCTGACGGCGGAGAAAGTGGCGATAGCCAGCACAAGGGTGCCCACGGCGGTTGCGAATGAGGAGATCGACACCCAGTTCACACCGGTGCCCATGAGAACCATCAGCGACATTCCAGGAACTCCAACCATGAGATCACGGGCCCTTTCGTGAGCTTTCGTGCCGGTCAGCCGGCGAAGCCCTCAATATCGGTCCACAAAACGCTCGCAGCGTCGACAACGCTCGCTCCGCTCAACGCCAGGCGGTGAAGGTCACGGTCGCCCGCCACCCTCGTCGCAACGGCTAGGTGTTGAGGTGCCATCCTGCCATGAGCCTCGAGGACATGTTCAGGAGCGTGATCAACGAGCCAGCTGAGATGCAAAAGATGAGCGAAAGCGCCCCATGGGCCGCCCAACAGTTCTCGGTCCGGCAACCCACGAGCGATTGGTTCAAGTTGACGGAACAGGTCGTGCATGCCGTCCCACACCGGATCCGCGGCGGCGTAGACCACCTTTGGGAGCCGGTAAATGCGAATCGTGGCCGCACACATCACGCACGGCTCGAACGTGGTGTAGAGCGTGTGTCCGTCTCGAGCGTCGCGCCCTAGGAGAGCCAGGGCGTTCATCTCGGCATGGGCCATCCATGTCCCGGCCAGAGGTGCAGTGCCATCGGATTCGTCGAACACCCGGCTGCGGCCGATGGCCACGACCGCGTCGTCTCCGCTGGTCACTACAGCCCCCACACCCGCCGATCCCGAGCGGATCGACTCCCACGCCTCGCCGAAAGCAATCTGCCACGGCTCCGATAAAGATGCCCACGCAGCCTCCGCCTTCGTCATAGCCAGGAAACTACCTGAAAGCCCGGCTGCGAACGTACGCCGCAACACAGTGCTTCCCTTCAGCGGGCTGACCCTCGATCGACTGTTTGGGATAGGGGAAGAACCGTGCGAAATATGAGGAACATGACAAGCGGCCGCCCCGCCGACGCAACTGGTTGATTTAGTCAAGATTGACCACCTCGCCCCCTTCGCTCATGCTGATCCAATGGAGAACTCGACATGTCGACACAGCCAACGAGTCCTGTCGTGCATCCAATCGGCGAGCATTACAAAGTGGCCGCAGTAGACAGGATGAGCATCCAAGACATGAGGGCAAACTTCATCGAGAACATTCAGCTACAGCGTCTGGGGTTTCGCAATCTCGGATCGCCCTTCTACGACCGGCTGGGCCACGAGCTGGCGACAGCAATTCTCAACGACGGGCCGGTCTGGAGTGTCTTGGCGCCCTTCGCTGACGCACCGTTTGAAGATGCCTACGTGCTGCGCTTCTTCGCTGGAATACACAAGCTGGTGTTGGGTGGCTCTGCGCCGAGCCTGGCTGCGCATTTCCCTTCGATGGGCGGCGATGGAGATGCACGTGCTGCTATGGCCGTCATCATTGAGTTGTTGGAAGAGTCTCCAGAAGCGATTCGAGATGCCCTTGGAATCCCTCCTCAGACCAATGAGGTCGGTCGGTCGCCTGCACTGGCGTCAGGACTCCTCGAAATCTCTGGCCACACCAGGATGCCGATCCATCTCCGTGAGATCGGATCAAGCGGCGGTCTGAATCTGCGGCTGGACTCGTATTGGTATGAACAGGACGGCGAGGGTTGGGGAGCCCAGGAATCGCCTCTCCGGTTCGAGAACCTCTGGGAAGGTGGAACTCCGACATTCTCGCAGGGGGCTGAGATAGTTGATCGGCGCGGGTGTGACAGGCATCCGATCGATGCGACTTCACCGAGCGGTGCCTTGACCTTGTTGTCCTATGTGTGGCCGGAACCTCAGGAGCGATTCGTCCGAATTCATCACGCCATTGAGATAGCCCGGCGGACACCGGTCGACATCGATGAAGCGGACGCGGCCACTTGGGTGCCGCATGAGCTTTCCGAGAGATCTGAGGGAACCGTCCTGGTGATTATGCACTCGGTTGTCTGGCAATACCTCGAACTAGAAACAGCCGCGGCCATCACCGAAGCGATGCTTGAGGCAGGAGCAAAGGCACGACCCGACTCGCCGCTTGGCTAAGACTGGAACCGAATCCAGAGACGTACGCTCCGGCCGAGCTGAAGGTCACCATATGGAACGGCGCGGATCCGCAAGAACGTCTTCTGGCGACGACCAGTTTCCATGGTGGGTCGATTGCGTGGCAATCAGGCAGTTGAGGTGCGCCCGGACGCTATCGAGAAGAGGTAACGATCCGCCGCTCGCCCGATGGGGGGCACCGGCCGACCCTCTTGAAGAAAGCTCCTTTACGAACGGGGCTACCGTCGACGAACTTCGTCCAGCTCTAGAGTTGGCGAGAGGGACTTTCTGGAGGACACGATGGACAAAACTACGTGACGCCGTGTTTGCGGACTTTGCGACTTCAATCGACGCGTAGACGCGTGAAGGGATCGAGTCACTATCTCCCATTTCCAGGTTGTGGTGGACTGATGATGAAGAGGGCTTCAGGCAGTTCGCCGACCTCGTGACCGGCTCGCAGAATGTTGACCAGTTGAGGGCTCTAGTCCGTCACCTTCTTGAGGGTTGCGTCCACTCCCTCTTGGCCACGATCGATGGGGCGTCGCAGTCCGCCGAGATCGGCAGGATTCACCTTGTTGGTCCGGATGGCAGCTCTCTCGGCGAAGGACTTCACGAGCTATTCACCGACTACCTCGGTTGATTGAGGACGACCCCCGAGGGAAGGAAGTGATCCACCGTCCCGGCGTTCGGTGTCCGGGATGCTGAACGGTAGGGGACGCACGCGAGACTCCGATCACCGTGCCTGCTTGGCCCTTCCCAAGTAAGTTCAGTTCGCATTGCGCTTAGCCACGCGCCCGAAAGCACACCTAGCGGATGGGTGCTTTCTCGTTACTTCTTGATTATGACGTTGTGAACTTCCCTCACCTCGTCGATCTCGACACCCGGGACATTTGGCTTCACATTGTTGTCGAACCAGTTCTGGAAGTCGTCCCGGTTCTCCCATATCTCAGATACGTGAAACTCGCCGTCTACCACGAAGGCCACGTGGGCGACGAATCCCGGCGCGGACAGAACGCGGGGCGTCAGCTGCTCTGACGCCTTGTCGTACGTGTCCGTCGTCATTCCTGAAGCAGACAACCTCGCCAATACCGACATGTTCGCTCTCCTCGGGTTCGTGTTTCGTGTACCGCGAACAGCACCCTACTCACATGCTCCCCCTCGTGCGCCGGGTCCGCGGCGGCCCCCGGATGGACATCTACAAGGTGAAGCGTCTCCTGGGGCACGCAAAAGTTGTCACGACGGTCCTCGGCCCGCGCAGGCGAAACGCCTGTGCCGACACGTGTCCCCTCTCACGCCGTGCCCACGTCGCACTAAACCGCCAACCGCCCCGCGCATAAGTGCCGCTCAGCCGCACACAATCCCCGGTATTAGGTGACACCCCCCTGATCCCGCTGAGACCACACGGGATCGGCCATTGCGGATGGTCCCAGACGGAAAGTCCTCACTGGGTGATGCGGTAGTGAAGGTGGGCAACTCCGCTGCGAGAGCGCCGCTCATTGAGCAGTTGAAGGTCGAGACGCGCGTGCCTGGGGAGGGCGTGTTTGCCGCCTCCTAGCACGATTGGCCAGAAGAACAAGTGGCACTCGTCCACCAAGCCCGCCCCAAACGCTTGGGCAGCGAGATCAGCTCCGCCCACCGTGAGATCGTGGGTTTCCCCAGCCTTCATCCGCCGAATCGCCTCGACGTTGAACTCCCGCTCAAGGGTCGTCCTACCGCTTGACGCCGATGTCAGGGTCTTCGAGAAAACGACCTTGTCGGCCGCTCGCCAAATGTTGGCGAAGTCCACGACCCAGGGCGGCTGGTCAGTGATGGGAGCGGTCTCCCAGTAGATCATCGCCTCATACATGCGGCGTCCGTAGAGATAGGTGCCGACCGAGCGCTCAAGATCGTTGATGAAGCTGAAGTACTCCTCATCAGGTGCACCCCAATCGATGCCACCGTCCCGGTCCTCGGAGTAACCGTCGAGCGACGTGTTCGCCACGTAGATGAGCTTGGCCATGGTGATGCCTCCGACCGGGACCTCGAACCGAGGATAGTTCGGGCTGACCGCTCAGGATTGCCGGATACTGGGCAATCCGACCTCGCCTCAGTCCCGATTAGCGTACTGGGGCAGGCGGCTCCAGAGCCCGTAGCCTCTCTCCGTGACCTCAGACCGGGCTGACGATCTTCTCGCAGGGACGCGGCTCGTGCTGATCTGTGGGCTTCCAGCCTCGGGCAAGTCGACACTCGCTTGTCAGCTCGCACCCAAAATCTCCGCCATCAGGTTGGATAAGGACGAATGGGCGACTCAACTGGGCGCCGATTTGTGGGATGAAGCATTCCGAGTGCGTCTCGAACATCAGCTGTGGGTTCTTTCCCAGGATCTCCTCGCCCGGGGCCAGAGCGTGATTTTGGAGTGGGGCCACTGGGCGCGAGTCGAACGGGATGAGAAACGACTTCGGGCGCGAGCTTTGGGGGTGGGAGTCGAGCTGCATTACCTCGATGCGCCCTTGGAGGAGTTAATCGAGCGAGCTGAACGTCGCAATGCGTCGGGCGAGTGGACAGCCTCGCCTATGACACGGGCTCACTTTGAAAGGTGGGCAACGACTTTTCAACCTCCCGGCGAGGAGGAGATCCTGTTGTTCGACAAGCCCGTTGCCGAAGGTTGATCTCGTCCAACTTGTCTCGCCCGCAATCTGGGGTGCCCCGAAGTGCCGCATGGCGGCGCCCGGTCCGGCGTGCCGAGGGCACGCCAGACCTATGCCGCACTCCAAATCCCGGTGACCTGCTCAAGGATCCCTGAGTTTGTAGCGGCTCAGTTCAAAGCCCTGAGAGCAAGCAGACTAGTTCCGAAGTTGCGCCGTGAGACCGTCGACCTCCATCTCGGAGTACTCGTTTTCGGCGTACGGTCCGACTGCACCTTCAACGACCTCGCGCACCGCCGCCACTGATTCGCCTTCCCATATACAGATGCCGAGTCGGTGATCGGGGGTAGCCGCGTGGATTGGCAGCGCCACACTTGGAGGAAGCCCCGCCTCCAGCGCTTTGGCCTCTGCTGCCTTAAAACCTTCGGGGTCATGGATTCGATGGATCACAGACACAAACATGGAATCTCCCGGGCAATGATGGTCAGCTGCGTATTTCGCAGCCCATTACTCTCTCATGAGAGTCTGCGAATCCGCTGTTACAGTTGCGCGTCACCTTGAAAATGTAGGTTGTCCCATCGTCGGCGCCCAATGACGGCGGGTGTCCAGCTGTCACCACCGAAGCGGGTGCCCCGGACCGGCAATGTACGGGGACAATCTTGGACCGAATCGGTGTCAGCACATCCACGGTGGTACAGCTCGATATCTGACACTTACGAGATCACCGAACTCACAGCGAAGTCGAGCCAGCCGCTTCTCAGGCGTCCCTGGTCGCCATCCGCCACGCGCCGAGAACCGTCCAACCCACCAGCCAGGCCGCGATCACTGCGACCGCGATGGCAGTCGACTCCGGCACCAAATGCGACGAGTCTTGAAGCCCGGCGGGTCCGTTCACGATCCCATAGTTGATACCAATCCCGGCCGGTTCGAAATGGGCCACAGCCAGTTCGATGACCAGGGGTCGCTGAAGGTTGATCAGGTGGGGAATCTGGATCTTGGTCGACAACAGGAACGGTCGGAAGATGATCTCGTAGACGATCATCAGGATGATCGGAACCATTCGCTGTCCCATGAGAGAGGCGAACCAGAGACCGAAGACGTAGGCGATGATCACCTCGAGCTCGAGCCACAGTCCCGCCCTGATCATCTCGCCATAGGGCGGCGAGTCGTAGGTCACGGCGTAGGTCGGATAGTTCTGCTCGGCCTGTCGCTGGGCCAGCGCCCTGGGCAGCGGGGTGTTTGGCTCAGCTTCGTTCCCCGGGCATGGCCCGTTGTAGGGGAAGTCGCAGATGATCAGATTCGGATGATCGGCCGCCCAGGTTTGGTATCCATGGAGGGACAGGCCGAGGGGCACGGTGGTGTCCTGGAAATCGAAACTGGACGGCGCGGAGAAAACGCAGACCGCGCAGATGATGGTGAATGCGACGGCCACCATGGGGATGATGATGGCCAAGCCGGCCGGGATGCGGGCCAGGTAGAGCGCTACTCTCGAGCGTCCGGTCACCACCTGCTGCCTGAACATCCCGTCGGCGAGGTCGGAGCAGCCTGCAGTGGCTCCCAAGGTCATGGCGGCGATGAACCCGAAGATGTAGAGCACGCCGGCGATGAGGGAGGTGAACACGGCGAACCCACCAGCCGGCCCGTACGAGTGCGGCACGAAGGCGTGCAGCAACAGCTTGATGACGAGGAAGAGTGTCGGGAGCCCGATCGTCAATGCGATCAGGGTGATCATGAGGCCCCGACGCTTGCGCAGCTCCATGAACCTGGTTGCGATCATTGCCCGAGTGGGGATCCACGAACCACGGTGATCGCCCGGCGCTTCCGCGTGGATCTGAGCGGGGGCCGAACCCGGATCCGGTGCGTCCACATCGGGGATGTTCGTCATTCCGGAGCTCCCAATCGGCTGGTCACGGAAAGAAACCACTCCTCCAGCGAGACCTGGATTTGCTGGATCCCGTGTACCGAGATCCCCCCCTCAACCAGGAGGCGATTGATCTCTGCCACTACGTCGCGTTGCGTATTCTCCGGGAGGGAGATCGCGAGTCCGTTCGGCCCGACTTGAAGATGAGATACGAACGTCGTCCCTTCCAGCAGGCTGCGCGCCCGGTCGGGGTCGGAGCACTCGACTTGTACCTCGAATGGGGAACCAGCGAGCAGTTGGGAGATCGGTCCCTGCCGAATTACCTTGCCACGATCGACGATGGCGACCGCGTCGCATGTGCGCTCGACCTCATCGAGGAGATGAGACGACAGCACCACCGTGCGATCTTCGGACACGAGAGACGTGATCATTTCGCGCATGTCTTGCATTCCAGCGGGATCCAGGCCGTTCATCGGCTCGTCGAGGATCAGCAGCTGAGGGTCCCCGAGGAGGCAGGCGGCTACACCCAGCCGTTGGCGCATGCCCATGGAGTACTTCGACACCTTGTCGTCGGCTCGATGCAGGATGCCGACGCGCTCGAGTGCCGGGTCGATGCGTCCCTTAGCCGCCCGCTCACGCGCCGCGGCGAGGATCTGCAGATTTTGGCGGCCGGTCAGGTGGCCGTGAAAACGGGGCTCGTCCACGATCGCCCCGACTCGGGCCAGTGCCACATCACGGTGTCGTGGGATGGCGTGGCCAAGAAGGGTCATTGTGCCGGCATCGGCGTGAGTCAGGCCCAACAGCACTCTGATCAACGTGGTCTTGCCGGCACCATTGGGCCCCAGATAGCCGAAGGCGCTGCCGCGGGGAACGAGGAGTTCGACGTCGTTGACGGCGATGTTCTCGCCGAATCGCTTGGTCAGGCCATGCGTCTCGACTGCCCACTCATCAGTCCGATTCGGCGAAGCAAGAAGGTCGGTCATGCCCTTGGAGAACCAAGCTGAGGCGCCGAGTGACCTCGGACCTTGCCTGGGCATTCCGCCTGTCGATGCGCGCGAGAGGGCATACGCAGGATCAGAATGCCGCCGCGAGTGCCACGCTGATCACAGGGAGATGTATCGTTGCGCTCCGGTTTCATGCAGAAGTTCCCCCCTCTGTCTTCGGTGTTTCCGACAGCCCCGCGAGCGGCTCAACTATCTGGCCTGGAAGAAGAGTGCAACGGCCATGACGACCACCACGACCACTGCTGCGCGGAGCAGCAAGCGTCCAATGGTTCGGCTCTGGCTTCCCTCGGCAACTCGTCCAGCCGCCTTCGGCGTGCTCATCGAGTCATGGTTCCGTCGGGCCAGGTCCACAGATCGGAATCGGGCGTTGGCCGTCACAACGACCCAGCCGATCGTTGTCGTCGCCAAGGGGAGAAACATCAGGAAGAGCATCGCCACGTTGGAGAACGCCTCGCTCACGCCCCCGGCAACCCCCACCCCCGGGTCGCGCGGTCCTCCGTCGATCGCCACGACCGCGATCGTCGAGACGAAGAACATGGCCAGCCCTGCACTGACGCCGGCCAGCCGAGCGGCGCGCCGGCCCACCAGGGCGCTCTCGCTGCGCCACGCGCCACCCACCCCCACGACCAATGGCACCCCGATCAACAATGCCGGGCCGGACCAAGCGCCAGCCGAATAAGGACTGATGATGCCCGCCCACGTGAACCCTGAGAACCCCAACCACGTCGCCGCGACGAAGAGCCCACCCACCAGTCCCAGACGGGTCACACCGGGCCGGCGCAGCAGCAGGCTCACGGCGACGATGGAACCCATCACGAGAGCGGCCAGGATCACCAGCAACACCCAGTTCCAAGGGTTGGCAGCCAGCCCAAAGTGGACGAACCCAAAGTCGAGTACGACCGCGCTGGCCAGTGCAACGGCTACCAGTGCTGCCATCGGTCCGACCGGCCCCCATGGTGGCAGCAGCACGACGCCGGCCACGCTGCCGAGAGAGAAGCGCCACCGCCCCGAACGACCTTCGATCCGGTCCAACTCGCCGAGCATCGCTTGGCCCCAATCGACCCGGTCGGCGGGGAGCAGTCCGACCGCCCACTGCAACAACCGGAGCGGCACGTCGCCTTGCACCTTCTGCGTGTCTGGAGGTGGGTGCTCGAGGCTCCACAGCACCGCCCCTGCGCCAGCCAGCAGCAAGATCGCGAGGACCGAGAGCCGACCCCCGCCAATGAGCAGCAAGATCGCCAGGACGGAGGGCACTACGCCCCGCTCAAGCCCAAGCGCCGGCGCGGCACGGACCTTTCGGCCAGGGCGACGTCGAGAGTGGCCACATACTCCCGCCCCGTCGGGGTTAGTCGATACAGGTGCCGGGGCGGCCGGCCGGGCGGTCCTGGCTCCCAGGACGTTTCGAGCAGTTCACGATCGGCGAGCCGGATCAGGATCGGATAGAGGGAGCCCGATTTCAGATGGACTTCTGTGGCGAGGTCGTAGCCATAGCGCCACCGCGCCGGATCAGCGGCGAGTGCCTGGAGGAC
>Ga0182018_10001535_pt1 | contig 26020 bp, 25 predicted proteins | sample 812P2MmetaG_FD_120490 | JGI IMG/M metagenome (GOLD analysis project Ga0182018, IMG submission 120490) | Permafrost microbial communities from Stordalen Mire, Sweden - 812P2M metaG | ecosystem: Environmental > Terrestrial > Soil > Wetlands > Permafrost | place: Sweden: Stordalen | collected...
GGCATAAGCGGCGGCCTATTGATCGCGATCCGATGAGGCTTCTGTGGTGAATGCCGGATGCCTATTGCACAAAGGACCATTTTACGAAACGTCACTGGGCTAGTTATTTAGGTCCGTTCGGTCCAGGGGCTCTTTTTTTGCGCTCCGCGGGGCTTGGCTTTCGGTTGCCTTGCGGATTGCGTCAACGTCGGCAAGGTCTTGAGGACGCCCGGAGGCCGGCTTTGCGGCCACAAGATCGGCACTGGAAATGAAGAACGCCTTGAGGCCGGTTTTCGCGTCGATCACGCCTTCCACCCGTCGTTCCCATGCGGCGTCAAAATCGACGCCGGGGATGTCGGGAAGAATATCGAAGCCGCGGGGATCGCGTCCAAAACGAAAAAGGCTGCTCGCCCGCCAAATATCCGGAGTTGGAAAATGTTATGCTTGTGACCTTAGAACTGGAGGAAACGATGAAAAAGCTGTTTTCAGCCATCTTCGCGACGGTAGTCGTCGTCGCTGCCGCCAACGCCCAAACGGCCCAAACCACAGTCACGGTAGACAAAAAAGATTATATAGTCACCGAGATGATGGCCACTCGTTCCGGGCGCATGGTTCAGATAGTTGACCCTGAAGGAAAGCAGGCAGTGATTTCGGTCACTAACGATGGGAAAATCGCATATTTAAGCCCTCCCGGCGGCATTTATAACGGCGTCGATTACAAACCCGGGATAAATCAAGTATGGGCAGCCTACCTCGCACAGAAACAGGGAACCGCGCCTGCCGGTCCCACGACGGGAAACGCGCCCATTGATCCAAACGCGGCCCTTGCAGCACAAGCTGCGGCTATCGCCGCCCATGCACAAGCGCGCGCCAACGGCACTACAATCCAGGCTCCAGATGGAGAACGCGCTGTTAAGAACATCACCAATGACAGCATCACCGTTTATGATCCGACGTTGAAAGCGGATGTGACTTTCACCGAGAATCTCATGAAGGCCGAGTGGTCCATCACCCCTCAGGTTCCCGCAGGATTGCCCACGGTGGCGCAAACGCAATACTACACTGCGTTTTTCGAAGGTGGCGACAAGCCCGCAGGCGCAGGCGCGAAAGCTGGGAAAGTGCTCAAAGGCACCCTTATCGGAATTGGGGATGGCATGAACACAAGAGCCAATGCCACCAACACCATCGGCGCCGATCCCGACAAGATGTGGAGAGTCAATGAGAAAACGGGCAAGGTAACTCAGGATGTTTATGAATCCGGCGGGATGAGGAACGGCCAATATGTGGGGGCGACAGGCAGGGATCCCATGGGCAACATTGGCTTGTCCAAGCTGGTTGCCGTCAGAGTCGATCTGGATTTTGCCAAAGCCGCCATAGAAACGGCACAGCAAAACGGACAAGCGACGGGTTTCAATCTGAGCGCTGATCGCTTTCAGCGTGGCACGAAAGCACTGGAAGATGCCATTAATGGCCTTCAATAGACCCGATAAAAACGGTCAACCAAGGCCTGAGAAACCGGTTTTTTCATAAGCCAAAAGCTTTGCGGGAAACGCTCCGCATCCAAGTTGAATCGTTTTTCTTGTTGCACAAAGGACCCTTTACGAAACGTCACTGGGCTAGTTATTTAGGTCCGTTCGGTTCCGGAGGCTTTTTTGCGCTCCGCAGCCCTTGGCGTTCGGTTGCCTTGCGGATTGCGTCAACGTCGGCAAGGTCTTGAGGACGCCCGGAGGCCAGCTTTGCGGCCACCAGATCGGCACTGGAAATGAAGAACGCCTTGAGGCCGGTTTTCGCGTCGATCACGCCTTCAACCCGTCGTTCCCAGGCGGCGTCAAAATCGACGCCGGGGATGTCGGGAAGAATATCGAAGCCGCGGGGATCGCGTCCAAAACGAAAAAAACTGCCGCGCTCCGCGAAATCGTCCGGGCGAATGCCTTGGAGCGGTGCGCCGAACTCGGCAAGCGCGGCATACGTCGCTTGCGCGTTAGCGAAGTCCGCTTTTATGAAAAGGTCGATATCCTTCGTAAAGCGGGGCTGCGCGTGAAAGATGACCGCGTATCCTCCCACAATGAGGTATCTAACGCCATGGGCATGGAAGGCGGACAAAAGGTCTTTGTAGTCTTGGTACATCCGGCTCCATCTCCCAACCTTTGAGTGCGTAGGCGGTCTCGATCATTTCCTCAACCGCGTCCATCCGCTCATGCACAGGCCGGCTCTGCCAGTACCGATACTCGTCGGCCTTCATCTCGTCGAAGTCGGTATACTTGCGGAGGGTCTTGTCCATGCGTCCGTTTGTAGCATATCCCAAGTGTCGCGGCAACCAGCAAAACCCGCCTGGTTCATGGGTTTTCCGCCTGCAATGCGAGCGGGCGAAAAGGACCCTTTGGGAAACGTCGCGCTGGTTAAAGCGATGGATGCTCGACAAGGCGCGGGATGTTCATTTTGCCTTGGTGCTTTCGTGCTTGGGAAAGATCATACGCCGCCTGCATTCGTAGCCAAATATCGGCACTGCCGCCAAAGGCCTTTTCAAAGCGCAGCGCCATCTCAGGCGTAACGGCGCTTCTGCCTTGCATCACGTTGTGAAGCTGCTGGCGCGTGATCTTCATAGTTTTCGCTGCCTCGGCCACACTTAGGTTAAGTTCGTCAAGGTTAGCCTTGGCGAGTGCGCCGGGGTGAACGGGATTTTTCATCGGCATCGCGTCGTCCCTCCTAACGGTAATCTTCCAAATCCACGTCGTAGGCGTCGCCGCCCTCGAAGCGGAAGGTCACCCGCCAGTTGGCCCTTACCGTCACGGCCCTCGTCGCGGGTAATGTTCGGAGCGGGTGCATTGCCGAGGCAGCGCCGGTGCGAGTCATGCAACCTTCCTGTTCTTCGCTCTGGGCTTGCCAATCGTGATGTCAACATCTACTTTCAGACCGGCGGCGGTCACCATGTTCACCAGTGTGTCGATTGTGAACAGCCCGATCTTGCCGCGCACCAGATCCGAAATTCGCGGCTGCGATACGCCCATGATTCCAGCCGCGCGAGATTGGGTGATCTTTCTCTCTTGGATATAGCCGGTCAGAGCCATCATCATCTTCGCGCGGATGCGGAGGTTTTCCGCTTCGGCTGGCGGAAATCCGCAGTCGACGAAAACGTTCTCACTGCCTTTTGCCGCTCGCATCATTTCCTCCTTTCCAATAATTCACGGTAGCGTTTCTTCCCCAACTCGACGTCAAGAGGGGCTGCCTTGCGAGTCTTCTTGGCGAAGACATGCAACACATAAACGGCGTCCTCGAACTTCGCCACGTAGAAGACGCGATACTCATTCCCCGCATGGACTCGAGTCTCAATGACTCCGGCGCCGACGAGTGGAATCGGCTTCCAGTCGCTGGCCGAACGTCCTGCCTGAATCAAGCTCAGTTGATAGCCGATTTCGCGGCGCGCCGCCTGGGGGAACCGTCGCAGGCGGTCACGGCTGTCTCCGAGCCATTGGATCGGCTTTGCACCAATTCTCACCCCTTAGGATTATACATAATTTTTATAATCGGAATGGATCGCGCTCTGCCGGTGTGTCCCAAAATGTCCAAAATCACGCTTTCCAATAGCGGATAAGGCGGCGTTAGGCGGACTTGCGGGTAAGCTGAAATGGCGATCCGATAAACCCCGACCAAGCCCGGAAGCAGGCGGCGCGATACCAGATCGACACCGCCGACGCGCAGGACGCCATCCGGACCGCCATCGGCGGCAACGCGCTGACGCAAGTGCGGCAAGGCGAGGCGCACTACGACCTGGGTGATGCGGAATCGGCCGCAGTACCGCGACACAACGGAAGTGATCGAAGATATTCGCCTACTCTCGCCTCCGATCGCGGCGCTGACGATGAGCGTGCAGTTGGCAACGACTTCGGCGTGGATGACATCTCCGTACAGGGCGCGGTTCCGGAACCCGGGACGTCTTGGCTGGTTGGCGCTGCTTGGCTCGCTTCCCTCGGCTGGCTGCGGCGCAAGCGCGCTCGCTAGCCTCACATCCAGGATCGGCCCCAGAGCCGCGAGCATTCGACAGCACCCTCCGGAATCGCCCGGCCACAAGATACCTGTGCCCTACGCTAAGATAGATAGCTGGGCAGGATTTTCCCCAGCCAACAGCGTTCCATGTCCCAGTTTCTTCAATTCCTGCCGTCATTACCGAATTTGACGCTTCGCGGCGTGGTGGATATCGTCGTGGTGGCGTTCCTGGTGTACCAGGCGTTGATGGTGGTGCGCGGCACCCGCGCGGGCCACATTCTCATCGGCATCTTCATTATGGTGCTGCTCTACGCACTATCGGTGTGGGCCGGTCTGGAGGCCCTGCGAGCGGTGCTCTCCTTCATCGTCCCGCTGATCGGGCTGGCCATCGTGGTGCTGTTTCAATCGGAGATCCGGCGTACGTTGGCGCGGCTGGGGCGGAAGCGCTTGCTGGGATTCGGCGCCGGGTATCGCGATCCGGAGTCGGTGAACGAGATCCTCATGGCAGTGGAGGTGATGGCGCCGAAGAGGGTGGGCGCGTTGATCGTGCTGGAGCGCGATATCGGGCTGCGCACCTTCATCGAGAGCGGCGTCACGCTGGACGCGCGCCTCACCAGCGACCTGCTGCTGTCCATATTCGCGCCGGGTTTCCCGCTGCACGATGGCGCCGTCATCGTGCAAAAGGATCGCGTGGCGGCGGCGGCCTGCTTCCTGCCTTTGACCACCACTCCGGCACTTTCGCGCGAGCTGGGGACGCGCCACCGCGCCGCCATCGGAATCACCGAAGAGACCGATTGCCTCTCGATCGTGGTCTCCGAGGAGACCGGGCGGATTTCGGTGGCTGCCTTTGGCGTACTGGTGCAGGGCCTATCGCTGGCCGAGGTGCGGGAGCGCATCAACCGCCATTTCGAAGCGCGGCACCCGGGATCCATTCAGATCGACGAGAGCCCGGCCGATATTCCGCTGGCGCCGTGCGGCGGCACGGTGTCCGCCGAGGCTGCCAGGAGTGCCGAGACGCGGCCGGCGGAACGGGTGAACCAGCCATGAGATGGGGGAAGTGGCTGCTCGGCCTGGTGACGCAGAACCCCGGCTGGAAGCTGCTCTCGCTGGCCATCGCGGTGGTGGTATGGGGGATGGTGGCCAACGAGCCCGAGCTTTCCACGTTCGCCACGGTGGGGGTGGAATACAAGAATCTGCCCGACGACCTGGAGATCAGCTCCGATCCGGTGAGCACCGTGAAGCTGGAGTTACGCGGACCCTCCGGAGAACTGCGCGGAGTGGGCGACGGCGGAGTACGTCCCGAAGTAATTCTGGATATGTCGGCGGTGCAGCCGGGCGAGCGGACTTTCCGCATCGGCGACGGCAGCGTCAAGCTGTTGGGCGGCGTGATTCTGGTGCGGGCGATTCCGTCGGAAGTGCGCTTTCGCTTCGAGCCGCGCGCGGACCGTACCGTGAAGGTGACTCCCCATTTCACCGCGAGGAATGGCTACGAGGTGGCGGCTTTCTCGGTGAGCCCCGATTCGATCCCCATCGCCGGGCCGGCCAGCCGCGTGGCACGCGTGGAGACCGTGCTCACCGACCCGGTGGATATCCCGGCGGAGGCAGGCTTGTTCGACTCTCAGGTGAACGCATTCGTGGAGGATCCGTACGTTCGCATCACCGGCCAGCCGCGGGTGACGGTAACGGTGACAATCAGGAAGAAATAGCGCGCCCAACCGTAACGGCGGCGCGGAGGAAAAGAGCAAGCGTGGGAAAACAACTGTTCGGTACGGATGGCATTCGCGGCGTAGCGGGAGAATATCCGCTCGATCCGGCGACCGTCTACGCGTTCGGACTGGCGCTGGGCCGCGATGTGGCGGCGGCGCAACCGAACCCCGAGATTCTGATTGGCGCGGACACGCGCGAGAGCGGTCCGTGGATCGCGGAGATGGTGGCCGGCGGCCTCGAGCAGGCTGGCGCGCGGGTGCGCTATGCCGGAGTCATTACCACTCCCGGGGTAGCTTATTTGACTCGCACCGGGCCGTTTCTGGCCGGCGTGATGATTTCCGCGTCCCACAATCCATATCGGGACAATGGGCTCAAGGTATTCGCCCACAACGGCTTCAAATTGCCGGATGCGGAAGAGAACGTCATCGAGCGGGAGATTCTGCGGCTGCGGGACGAGGCTCTCACTCCGCAACCGGCGCGCCTCGGGGTGGATGGCGGGTGGGACCGGCAGTATCTGGATTTCCTGGCGTCCCTGGCGACGGTGCGTTTCGAAGGCGTCAAACTGGCGATGGATTGCGGCAACGGCGCAGCTTACCGCCTGGGGCCGGAGCTATTCCGCCGGCTGGGCGCGGAAGTGACTACCCTCTGCACCGAACCCAACGGCCGGAACATCAATCTACAGTGCGGAGCCTTACACCTGGAAGGGCTGCAGCAAGCGGTGTTGGCCGCCGGCGCCGATTTTGGAGTGGCCTTCGACGGCGACGCCGACCGCGCCATCTTCGTGGCTAAGAGCGGCAAGGTGATGAACGGCGACGCCGTGCTGCTGGTGCTGGCGCGCGCCATGAAAGCGGCCGGACATTTGAAAGCGGACACGCTGGTCTCTACCGTGATGTCCAACCTGGGGCTCGAAAAAGCGCTGGAGCGCGCGGGCATCCGGATGGTGCGCATGCCGGTGGGCGACAAGTATGTACTGGAAGAGATGGTGCGGCTGGGCGCGTCGCTGGGCGGAGAACAGTCGGGCCACGTAATTCTGCGCGAGTATGCCACCACCGGCGATGGCATGCTGACGGCGTTGCGGGTGATCGAGACGGCGCTACGTGCCGGTACCGGGCTGGACGAATTGACGGCCGACCTGCGAGTCTATCCGCAAAAGCTGGTGAACGTGCGCATCCGCGAAAAAAAGGGGCTGACGGAGTTGCCCTCGGTAGCGCGGGAGATCGAGCACGTGGAAGCCGCCTTCGCCGGGACTGGACGGGTGTTGGTGCGCTTTTCGGGGACGGAACCGCTGGCGCGGGTGATGGTGGAAGGGCAAGACGCGCAACAAGTGGAAAATTTCAGTGCCCGCATCGCCGATGCGATCCGGCGGGAGATGGGGGCGTAGCAAGCAAAGCACTTGTGAGGCTCCGGAGTCGTGTAACCAAAACGCAACCTTTGTCCCCATTAGGGCGTCTTATACAATGTCGAGAGTTTCTTCGACATGTTCCGTGGGCGCTTTAGGCTTTTCGCGGAACGGATCCGGCGGGTGCAACCTCCGAGCACCCGCTGGATTGTTGTTTTCCTTCCTTCCCGGTCTATAGTTTCGAGCTTTCACCACTGGGCCCGGCTCCGTCGCGTTTAGCGCTTTAGATAGCGGCAAGCACTGTGGCGGAAAGCACTGGCGCGGAAAAGCGGATTGCGGTACCATTTCGCCGATGGCGATGGCCCAAGCCGCCTGCGGCCTCGGGCTGCCACTCACTCAGCGAAGGAGATCGAAATGGCCGACACGTCTACCATCCAAACCATGTGGAATGGAAAACAGCGGGATATTCATATCACGAATAGTGGCACCGAGCACGTGGGTAACACCGACCGGACCTGCGTTGCCAACGCGCTCCTGGGGAAGGACTTTCATGCATCCAACAAGGCGAGGAATGCTCCCACCGGCTCCGATGGGTATATTCATTGCAGAGGCAGTAACACTTTATATGCGTTGAAAAAGGCGGACGTGCATAGCGATCAGGATCAGGCCAAATCGGGCAACGACTTGCCAGTCACCATTACGTTTAGCGTCTTGGGAACTGGAAATGTGAACGCGGGCGTTCACAAATTCTAGCGCCTGGGCGCGTGCCCGGCTAGCCCTCGGCTAGCTCACTCTTTTCAACACCAGGGCCGAATTCTTACTGCCGAAGGCGATGCAGTTAGCGACGGCGTTTTCGATGGCAAGATGCCGTCCGGCGCGGGGGATGTAATCGAGATCGCAGTTGGGATCGGCCTCTTCCAGATTAATGGTGGGTGGCACGACACCGTCGCGCATCGCCAGTAGAGTAACGGCCACTCCGGCGGCGCCGCAGGCGCCTTGCGGATGCCCGATGAGACTCTTCAGGGAAGAGCCGGCCAGCTTTTGAGCGTGGCCATTGAAAGCCAGCTTGACGGCGCGGGTCTCCACGCGGTCGTTCAGCTCGGTGGAGGTGCCGTGATAGTTGATGTATTGCACTTCGCTGGCCGGAATGGCGGCTTCTTCGAGGGCCATGCCGATGGCGCGGGCGGGCTCTTCGCCGCACTCTTCCAGGCGCACCCGGTGAAACGCTTCGCAAGTGGACCCGTAACCGGCGATTTCGCCGTAGATGTGCACCCCGCGGGCCTTGGCCTGCTCCATTTCCTCCAGCACGAAGAACCACGAGCCTTCGGCGATCACGAAGCCGTCGCGGTCGCGGGAGAAGGGCCGCGAGGCGCGCGCGGGTTCGTCGTTCCAGCGGGTGCTCATGATGCGCATGAGCTGAAAGCCGCGCAGAATCAAGGGTGCGATGGGGGCGTCCACGCCGCCGGCCACCATGGTGGTCAAGTGACCGGATCGGATGGTGCGGAAGGCGTAGCCCAGGGCGTCGGTGGAAGAGGTGCAGCCGGTGGAGATGATGTGGCTGAAACCGCGGAAGCCGAAGCGCATGGAGACTTCGCTGGCCAGCGTGCCGATGGTGGAAGTGGGAATGGTGTAAACGCTGCACTGCTTCAGATGGCCGGTGTAAAAGAGGCGGTATTGCTCTTCGGTAAAATCCTGCGAGCCGCCGCCGGAGCCCACCATGACGCCGATCCGGCGCAATTCGTCGCGCGACATGGAAGCGGGATCGAGCCCGGCGTCGGCCACGGCTTCCGCCACGCTGGCCGCGGCCAATGGAACGGCGCGCGACACGTGCGGCCGGTCTTTGACCTCCACGTACTTTTTCTCGTCGAATTCATCGGGCACCTGGCCCGCCACCTGCACGGCAAAGCCCGACGGATCGAAGCGGGTGATTCGTCTCACCCCGCTCTCCCCGTTAACAGAAGCTTTCCAAAAGGATTCTCGCCCGATACCGTTGGGGCTGACCGCACCAATACCCGTTACCGCTACGCGAAGCATGATTTAGTTTTCTCGGATTTTTGCCTTATGGCCTTACGTCAGTATAGGCTGAATCTATGGACGCCGCCACGGAAAGCCGAGCTGCGAAAGCGCGTTTAGCTACAGTACTGGCCGGCCTGGAAAGCGGCATGGTGGGCGTTTTGTGGATGCTGGTGTGGCTGGGAGTGAGCTCCCTATGGCAACAGCGCAGCTTCTGGACCCCCGAAAACCTGATGGCCACGGCCTTCGACCGCAACTCGACCCTGGCGCCGGTCTTTGCATGGGCCACGTGCGCCGGGCTGGCGCTCTACGTGGTGATTTACAGCCTGCTGGGTGCGGCGTTCGCGGTAGGTGTGCGCGACCGAGTGCCGCGGAATCGAGTGATGCTGCTGGCCGTGATCTTCGCACTGGCCTGGTATTACGTTTCCTTCCGGTGGATCTTCAGACTCGCGCTGCCGCTGGTGGCAATGCTGCACGTGGAGCATCCCACGTTGGTGGGGCACCTGCTCTATGGGACCATATTGGGGCGATATCCGGTTTACTTCGAGCGGCTGATGGGGGCGGCGCCGGCGGCGGCGGGAGAGGAACAGGATGCGCCGGACGGGCCCATCGTGGAGCGGCCCAACACCGAGCCGCGACTGTAGACAGTGGGCCGCGACTGTCAAGGAGTGCCCCATGGCCCTGCGGGCCGCCTACGGTGATGAAGACGCCCGATGAGCTAGCGGCGGAGGTGACCTCCGCCGCGGGCGCGCCACCGACCTCTAACTTCGTGCACGGCTCGAGCGGCCTCTCCCCTTCGAATTCGAGCGCCTTCAGAACACGATGAATCAGCCCGCGCGAGCGGACTCGCTCAACGATCTCCTGGCCCAGATAGCCTTTATGAGAGTGCAACGCATCCGGCTGGTCCGCTTCCTGAGCGAGGTAGCGCTGACTGATATCTTCTCCATACCGTGGCTTACCATGTTCCAGGCGCACCACTCGAAATGCGTCTTCATCCGCTCGCTCCGCCCCTTTGCTCCTAGTCTTTGTGTTCGGCAGGGTAGGTGACCTGCATTCCCGTTATCTTGCCCCAGGGCGTAAGCGTGTGCGGTTTTGTGCGAGTGGCGCTTGTGATTTCCCGCACTTCAATTCCCCGCGCCAACAACGCGTCCGCGATCAGGGAGCGATGGCAGCGCCATGGAACGGCTTCGGCGCACATAATTGCGATCCGCTCCGACTTCGCAAGTTCTATCAAATCGTCCAGATGTTTCCGAAACTCAGACGTCTGCATGTAATCGGCGAAGCCACGGAAGCTGGCGTTATGCCATCCGGTGTTGACGGAATCACGGCGCGCATGCCGGAAGCCACCCAAACCGGGCATGTAACGGTAATGAAGGCGGGCGGAATGCAGGGCAGGCGACAATTCGCTTCGGTTGAACTGCGGATTGTGCCGCGAACGTGGGACGGTGCGTACATCGACCAGTCTCTGCACCCGGTGCGCTTTCAGAAAGTGGATGAATTCCTTCGATGGGTGGGTGGAGTGCCCAATGGTCATGACAATCATCGGTGCTGGTGATGCGCAATCCTTCATGCCGGACGCCTGAGCCGTGACAAATTACCAGATCCGCGATGTTGGCACGCCGCCTCATTTCCCACAATCCTCTTGGGCACGGAGCGTCCCACCCGCGACCTATTATCCCAAACGCGAAGCGAACAGGCGCCTGGCGGTGGTGAAACGTTTCCGACGACCTGGCCGATCTGTTGGGTAGAAATGCCGCTAGATTGTATATCGTGGTACGATATACATATGAGCGGTGACGGCGACCTTTCTCCCGATCAATACCGCGATCTGGCTGAGCTCCGGCGGCAGATCCGGCAGTTCCTTCATTTCAGTGAAGCCACGGCAAAGGAGCATCACGTCGAGCCGCAGCAGCATCAACTGCTGCTTGCCGTCCAAGGCCTTCCCGAGGGCGTAAAGCCCACGATTCGGGAGATTGCCGCAAGACTATTTATCCAACATCACAGCGCTGTCGAACTGGTGAACCGACTTGAGAGCACGGGCGCAATCGCGAGAACCCCGGGCGCCGAAGACAAGCGCGAAGTCTGGGTCCGGCTGACGCCGGCTGGCCGCGCGACCCTGCGCCGGCTTGCATTGGCGCACCGGACGGAGATGGAACGCTCCGGTCCCGAACTGGCGCGGGCATTGAATTCGGTTCTACGCCACATCAGGAAGGCGGCTGCATTGTGAAGACGCACAAAGACAATTCGGAGCGGCTGGGGGATTTCACGACAACGGCGCGCGTCATTCCGATTTCACTTCTCGCTATCGGCATTGGCCTCGTCAGTACGTTCGTCGCCTGGGGGCTTTTGCGTCTGATCGCATTCTTCACAAATGCTTTCTATTACGGACGAATGAGTACCGTGCTTGTGTCACCGGCGGGAAACCATCTCGGCTGGTTCGCCGTTCTGGTTCCCGTAGGCGGTGGGCTCGCGATCGGGCTGATGGCCCGCTACGGCTCCGAGCGCATTCGAGGCCATGGCATTCCCGAGGCGCTCGAATCCATTCTGATCAACGGAAGCAAGGTGCAACCGCGGCTTGCAGTTCTCAAGCCGCTCTCGTCCGCAATCTCGATCGGATCGGGTGGTCCATTCGGCGCCGAAGGACCGATCATCATGACGGGCGGCGCAATCGGATCGATCATCGCACAGCTTTTCCATCTGACCGCCGCTGAACGAAAGACGCTTTTAGTGGCAGGAGCCGCGGCGGGCATGTCTGCGACGTTCGCGACGCCCATCGCGGCTGTATTGCTGGCGGTGGAGCTGTTGCTGTTCGAATGGAAGCCGCGCAGCGCGATACCAGTGGCCCTCGCCAGCGCGACGGCAGGCGCGGCGAGGAGGTACATTCTCGGACTCGGACCGCTGTTTCCCGTCCCGCAACATGCGATTTTGATCGGCCCCCAAGGACTTGCCGGGTGCGTCATAGCGGGTCTGCTGGCAGGCGGCCTCTCATCACTCCTTACGCTCGGCGTATACGCGGCGGAGGATTCGTTCAAGAAGCTGCCGATCCATTGGATGTGGTGGCCCGCTATCGGCGGCGCCTTCGTTGGCCTGGGCGGAATGATATTTCCGCAAGCACTGGGCGTTGGGTATGACACGATCCAGTCTCTGCTGCAGGGAGATGTTGCGCGCGCGGCGATCGCAGGCGTGCTGCTCGTAAAGTCGGCCATCTGGATCGTCTCGCTGGGCTCGGGAACATCGGGCGGAGTGCTGGCGCCTCTGCTGATGATGGGGGCAGCTTTGGGCGGGGTCGAGTCAGCATTCCTCCCACATGAAGGAGCGGGCTTCTGGCCCCTGGTCAGTATGGGCGCGATTCTGGGCGGGACGATGCGGGCGCCGTTTACGGCGATTCTATTCGCTCTCGAATTGACGCACGACATCAATGTGCTTCTGCCATTGCTGGTGGCCGCGACGCTGGCACACGCGACGACCGTGCTGCTGCTGAAGCGTTCCATCCTCACGGAGAAGGTCGCGCGCCGGGGGTTTCACATAACCCGTGAATATGCGACCGATCCGCTCGAAATCCTGTTTGTACGCGAAGTCATGCGCACAAAGCTGGTGGTGCTTCCGGCGGATGCAACCGTCGAGCAGGTACGGCATACGGTGCTTCGCGAACCGGCGCAGCGGGGGCAACATTTGTATCCCGTGGTGGACGGCGAAAGACGGGTCAGCGGCGTCATAACCCGCAAGCAATTGCGCACCCTAACGCAATCGTCCGCTCCGGAGGCTTCGCTCGGCGATATAGTGCGCAAACCCGTGGTGGCGCATCCGGACGAACCGCTGCGCGCGGTTGTTTTTCGCATGGCGGAGACCGGTCTCACACGGATGCCCGTCGTCGAGAACGAGAGCGGAAAACTCGTGGGAATGATTTCGCTGCGCGATCTGCTGCTGGCTCGCGTGCGGAATCTCAACGAAGAGCGGAGTCGCGAACGGCTTCTGCAATTGCGTCTTCCATTCCGCAGCCGGCGCAAGCCTGAGCCTGAGCGGGAGATGGCGTAGAATCATCGCATGCGAACGCCGGATACCGCTCTTGTTTATTCCAACACCCGGTGCGCTTTATAAGGTCGCGTTGCGGTCTTCCGCCATAGGGACTGGAACCCCGGAAATCCTGGTAGAAAGTGAAGGGGGCACATCATGATCGAAACGTCTGCCGGCGCTACGAGTCTCTCTCCGTGGTGGAGACACTCGGCCATTCTCGTAATGATCGCCGGCTTCTCGGTTCTCACCTTTGTCACAGTCCTGACCTACACGAACGCTCCACCCATCCCCGAACAGGTCACGGATGGAGCGGGGACTCTGGTGTTTAGCGGAGCCGACATCCAAAAGGGCCAGGAGGTCTTCCTCAAGTACGGTCTCATGGAGCACGGGAGCCTGTGGGGCCATGGGGCTTACCTGGGTCCCGATTACAGCGCGGAGTACCTGCATCGGCTCAGCGAGGTAACCCGGGATACGATCGCGACCGGGAAGTACGGCAATCTCTTTGCCCGGCTCTCGCCGGACGAGCAGAGCGCCGTATCCGCGCGGACGGTAACGGCGCTTAAGGAAAACCGGTACGAACCAGCTTCGCGAACCCTCCGGTTCTCGCCAGGCGAGGTAGCTGCCTACCGCACACAGCTTCCCGAGTGGAGTGAGTACTTCACCAGGAAGGACGCCGCTCCCGGGCTGCCAGCCAACTATATTCAGGACCCCGGAGAGCGTAAAGCTCTGACGGCCTACTTCGCCTGGGCGGCCTGGGCCACAACGGCGAATCGCCCTGGGAAGGATTACTCATACACCAACAACTGGCCCTACGAGCCCATGGTGGGCAACCGTCCTTCCACCGAGGCCTATGTTTGGAGCGCTTTGAGTCTGATCACCCTCCTGTCAGGGATTGGTTTGATCCTCTTCGTCGTTGGGAAGTTCGACTACTTGGGCTGGAAGGGCGAGGGCGCTAGCGCCCATATTATGCACTCTGCCTTATCCAGCCCGAAAATGTCTCCCCCTGCTTTGAAGCTCACGCCCAGCCAGTGGGCTACGGGATGGTTCTTCGGCATCGTGGCTCTCCTGTTCCTGGCGCAATCATTTCTGGGAGGCGTGCTCGCCCACTATCGGGTGGAGACAGGAGCTTTTTACGGGTTCGACATGGCCCGCTGGCTGCCCTACAACCTCGCGCGCACCTGGCACGTCCAACTCGCCATTTTCTGGATCGCGACGGCCTGGGTGGGCGGCGGCCTTTTCCTGGCGTCGTGGGTCGGTGGCGGGGAGCCAAGACACCAGAGAACCGGCGTCTACGTACTCCTCGGGGCGCTGGTGGTGGTGGTCGTCGGCAGCCTGGCAGGCGAGTCCCTCGGCATCAACGACAAGCTGGGGCAGCTCTGGTTCTGGTTCGGTCACCAGGGTTCCGAGTATCTGGACCTCGGGCGGTTCTGGCAGTTCCTGCTGGCAGTTGGCCTCCTCTTCTGGCTGTTTCTAATGTTTCGGGCGCTCAAGCCCGCCTTCAAGAGCCCTGACAAGCGCGAACTGTCCTCACTCTTTCTCTATGCGGCCGTGGCCATTCCTGTCTTCTACCTGCCCGCCCTTTTCTATGGCCCTGACACCAACTTCGCCATCATCGACAACTGGCGCTTCTGGATCATCCATCTTTGGGTGGAGGGATTCTTCGAAATCTTCGCGACGGTGCTGGTGGCCATCATGTTCCACCAGATGGGCGTAGTCAGCACCAGGACCGCTACGCACCTGATCTACCTGGATGCCATCCTGTATCTCAGCGGGGGGATCATCGGCACAGGCCACCATTGGTACTTCACCGGTCAGGGGACGCTCAATATGGGCCTGGCGTCGTGCTTCTCCGCTCTGGAAGTTGTGCCTCTAACGCTTTTGACTCTGGACGCCTGGGATTTCATCAATCTGAGGAAGGCGCAGTGTTCCGAGTGTGGCCACGATCTGGCCTCGGGCCAGAAGTGGTCCATCTACTTCCTCATGGCCGTGGGTGTCTGGAACTTCGTCGGCGCAGGGGTCTTCGGTTTCCTGATCAACCTGCCGATCGTGTCCTACTTCGAGGTGGGCACGACCCTCACCGCCAATCACGCACACGCCGCAATGTTCGGTGTCTTTGGGATGTTGGCTTTGGCAGTCCTGGTCTTCTGCTTGAGGGCCATGCAATCCGACACCACATGGAAGGGGACGGAGAAGTTCGTCCGGGTGGGCTTCTGGGGTGCTAATGCGGGCCTCGCGCTCATGGTCGTCCTGGATCTCTTCCCCGGAGGAGTAATCCAGCTCTGGGATTCCATCGCCAACGGGTATTGGCACGCGCGCCGTCTGACATTCCTGATGGGCGGCGCCTACCACAAGCTGGAATGGCTGCGCATGGTGGGGGATATGGTCTTCCTCTTCACCGGCGCGCTGCCCATCACGCTCGGCGCGTTGCGCAGTGTGTGGAAAAGGGATCTTTCTCCCACGGCGTAAAGGCCGCACCCCAACCGGACGGTCTACGTAAAACGGCTGATGGGGGCGGCGCCGGCGGAGGCGGGAGAGGAACAGGATGCGCCGGACGAACCCATCGTGGAGCGACCCAACACCGAGCCGCGACTGTAGACAATGGGCCGCGACTGTAAAGGAGCGGAGCCCCGATACCTCAGAGTGGCCCTCCGCTCCTTAAGTAACAGTCGCGGTGAGAGGCATCCGTACCGAGAGCCGAAAACGCGGATTTCGGCATCTGCAAGACCTATAGCCGCACTCGGTTCCGGTCGATAAGTGCGGTGATGTCTCCGCCGAGGATCGCCTGGATTGCCGCCGTGTGGTGCCTCCTGTGTCCCCTGCCTTTAGGGGCACAACACTGGTCTTTCCGGATGTATGGAACCGGCCAGGGATTAACCAATCCCACCATTCTGGCGTTGCAGCAGGATCGCCAGGGTTTTCTTTGGGCTAGCACGGAAGGCGGCCTTTTCCGCTTCGATGGCGACCGCTTCCGGCTTTTCGGTGCGAACTCCGCCACGAAGAAAAGCACCGCCAGTTCCATGTACAGCTCGGGCGACGGCCAGTTCTGGGCGGGATCGAGCGCCGGCTTATTGCGGTTTACCGGAGACGCTTTCGCGGTGGTTCCCGGGTTTGCAGACGTCGAACTGGCCAGCGGGCAGGCAATCGGCAGCGACGCTACGAACTTATACATAGCAACGATGTTAGGCCTTCGCTCGATGCCTCTCGATCGACGCTTGCCGCCACGCCGGGTTTCGCCAAAGCAGTCCTTTAGCGTTTTCGTGGCATCCGACGGGACGGTCTGGTTCGGGTGCGGGAGCCTGCTCTGCTCGTTGAAAGACGGCCGTGAACAGGAGTGGGCCGGCGACCGCGGCGTGACCGGCGGTCCCTGGAGATGCATCGTGGAAGATACGGCCGGGCGCTTGTGGATCCGCTCCGAAGAAAGAATATTGGTGCGCGAACCGCGCGAATCGATTTTTCACGAGGTGCCAACCCTCCGCAACCTGAACTCGACGCACGGCTCGCCCATGCTCTCCGACCGTCTCGGCCGGGTGCTGATTCCGCACAATGCGGGGCTGATGATTTGCGACGGCGGCCGTTGCCGGAATTACGGCCCGGAAAGCGGTTTGCGGCGCGCCGAAGTGCTGACGGCTGTCGAAGACCGCGAGGGCTCGCTGTGGATCGGCTACAGTGGGCACGGAGTGGCCCGGTGGCTGGGACGCGACCAGTGGCAAAGTTTTACTGAGGACGAGGGACTCGCCAATCCGGCAATATGGCGCATCGTGCGCGATGCCTCCGGTTCGGTATGGGCCGGCACCAGCCGCGGCTTATTTCGAGGCGTCCTGAAGGGCGGCCGTTGGCGGTTTGAGCCATCGGATGCCGTGGGCCGGTTATCCGTCTATGGATTGGCGGCGGAAGCGGATGGGTCGCTTTGGGTGGGAACCTTTCAGAGCGGCGCGAACGGGCTGGTGCGGTTTAATCCGCGGACCGGTCAGCGGTTGGTTTATCCTCCGGCTCACCCGGTTGCGGGGTTTTCGATCAGCGAGATCAGCCGCGATGACACCGGTGCGATTTGGGTTGCGACGCCGCAGGGCGTCATGCGTCTGGCTCCTGGCTCCCAGCGCCTCGAGCTCGTGCCCCTACCCCTCGCGGGTGCGCCGGCCTGGGAGGTCAGAGCCACCGGTCAATGCCTGTATGTAGCCTGCAATAAAGGGCTTTATATCCAGCAGGGGCGGGTGCGCCGTTTGCTTACCATGGCCGATGGGCTCATGGACAATGCGGTTCAGTCTGTCACCATCGGCCCGGATGGGGCACTCTGGATCGCCTACTTTTCGCCGGTGGGAATCACCCGCATCGAAGTCCATGGCGGGAATCCGCGGCTGCGGCACTTTACGGTCCACGACGGCCTCCCCAGCGACGTGGTCTACTCTCAGTTCTTCGACGCACGCGGCCGGCACTGGCTCGGCACCGACAGCGGCGTCGCCGTGCACGACGGCGATCGCTGGATCCAATACGACACCTCCGACGGCTTGGTCTGGAACGACTGCAACGCGCACGCGTACCTGGCGGAGGCCGACGGTACGTTTTGGGCGGGAACCAGCGGCGGCCTTGCCCGGTTCTTCCCGGCGGCCGTTCCGAAGACCGTTGTGCCGGACGCCCTGATCACCTCCGTCCTGCGCAACGATCTGCCGGTTCAAGGCACTGCATTCGATTCGCCGACGTATTCGTTGCTGCTTCATTTCACGATGCTCTCCTACCGGAGGCAGGCGGCACAATTCCGGTATCGGATCGGAACCGGCAGCCCATGGATCGAGACGCAAGCCCATGAAGTCCGCTTCGCCGAGCTTCCGGCGGGTTCTCACCAGTTCGAGGTTCAGGGCGAAGCCGAGCCCGGAGTTTGGACTCATTCCGCGATCCTGCAGTTTCGAATTCGTCCGCCCTGGTTCCTAACCTGGGAGTCGCAAACCGGTCTGTTCCTTGCGCTTGCCGGCGGCGTCTGGTGGTGGTGGCGGCGGCGGGAGATGCGCCAGCTTACGCTGCGGGCGACGCTCGAAGCGGCGGTAGCGGAACGGACGCGGGATCTGACCGAAGCCACCGGGCGGGCCGAGCAGGCGAACCACTCGAAGAGCGAGTTCCTGGCGAACATGAGCCATGAAATCCGCACCCCGATGAACGGCGTGATTGGCATGACGGGCTTGTTGTTGGACACCGATCTTACCGGCCGGCAGAGAGAATACGCCGAGACGGTGCGCCGGTCGGGTGAAGATCTGCTCGGCATCATCAACGAGATACTGGATTATTCCAAAATCGAAGCCGGCAAGTTGGATACCGAATCGTACCCGTTCGACCTGTGCGAGGCGATCGAAGACGTCAATGATCTGTTGGCCTCCGAGGCCGGCACTAAGGAGATCGACCTGCTCCTGGAATATTCCGCCGGGACGCCGCGGAGGTTTATCGGCGACGGTGCGCGCATTCGCCAGGTGGTCACCAATCTAGCCGGCAATGCCATCAAGTTCACGTCCGGCGGCCGGGTTCTCGTGTCTGTGGAATGCGCGGTCCGGGATCCCGCCAGCCCGCGGATGCGAATCTCCGTATCGGACACCGGCGTGGGGATTCCACCGGACAAGATCGGATTGCTTTTCGAAAAGTTCAGCCAAGTGGACGGCTCGAACACCCGGAGACATGGCGGCACAGGGCTGGGCCTGGCGATTTCCAAACAACTGGTAAATCTGATGGGCGGGTCGATCGGAGTCCGGAGCCGCCTGGGCGAAGGATCCACTTTCTGGTTCGAGCTGCCTCTACGGCTGGATACCCACGCGCACGCTTCTTCGCCTCCGATGGCTGAAATCGGCGGCCCGCGGACGCTGGTTTTGGCTGACAACGAAGTCAACCGGCGTCTGTTGCACGATCAGCTCGCCGGTTGGGGTCTGCGCAACGACGGCTATGCCACCGGCGAGCAAGCGCTCGAAGCGATGCGGGAAGCGCAGGGTGTTGCCGACCCCTATCGTGTGATCCTTCTCGATTGTCCGAATCGCGAGGGTGACGGGATTTCGCTCGCTCGCGCGATTGGCGGCGATCCTGCCTTGCGTGGCTGCGCGATTGTGATGTTGAGCTCCGCCAGACAATGCCGGGAAATCAGCCAGACACAGAGTGGCGTGATCCCTGTGTGTCTCGGCAAACCGGTGCGCCAGTCGCAACTGTTCCACACCCTGCTCAGCGCCTGGGAGAAGCGGCAGAGAGCGGAACCTTCCGGCAACGGCAGGGCCAAGGCGAACGCCCGGAATTTGAAACCGGCCGTCGCCGGCAAGTTCGCCGGATACGATAGCCGGGTGCTGGTGGTGGAAGACAATGTCGTGAATCAGAAGGTCGCCTGCCGGTTGTTGGAGCGCCTGGGTCTGCGCACCGATGTGGCCGCCAACGGCCGGGAGGCGGTCGACATGTCCGCCCTGGTGCCTTACCAGTTGATCCTCATGGACTGCCAGATGCCCGAAATGGACGGTTACGAAGCCACCCGTCAAATCCGCCGGCGGGAAGGCGCGACACGGCAAATTACGGTGATCGCGATGACGGCCGATGCCATGGCGGGCACTCGCGAGAGGTGTCTCGAAGCGGGGATGGACGACTATATCACCAAGCCGGTGAACCCGGACCGGCTCTGCGAAGTATTGAGCGGATGGTTGCCGCGCGAGCAGGCGATCCCGCAGTCGAGAAATCCCCAGGAGGCCGGAAAATGGCCGGACAATTCGGACGGTTGAACCTAGAAACGGCGGTTGACTCTCAGCGCTTTCGGTAAGTCTGAGACCCGTCTCAGTTTGCAACTGCGGCGCATTTCACCCATTGGGCGACAAGTGCCATGACTGCAAACACCTGCGGCTGAGGAAGAAGGCTGGCCTGGCGGCTTCTCAACCGCCGTTTTTGGGTTGAATAGGATTCCCCAGGGGGAACGTCCAAAAGCGCCGAGATGAGTCCCGGCGTATCCGCGGCACATCGCTGTCCCTGAGCACGCGCCAAACGCGCGGACGGCCGGAAACCCAACTATACCAGTTCCAGGTCGATCCGCTTCCCCGCGGCGTCCAGCTTGACGATGCGGAAGCTGCGAATCTGGCCGGAGCGAGGGGCCTCGCGCCGGGCCGCGGCGCTCCCTTGGCCGCCCTTCCATTTGGATTGCAGCATGGTACTGAGCGACGAGAGGTCCACCTTCGGATCGGCGGCTTTCTCCTCTTTTTCGGGAGACTCGTTGCTTAACCGGCAGAAGGCCGAAATGCCTTCGCCCAACTCCACCCGCGCGCGGCCTCCCGAAACATCCGTCATGCGGCCGGTGACCACGTCGCCTTCCTTATGCTCGGCGATGTATTCGTCCAGGCCTGTGGGCACCAGTTGTTTCATGCCCAAACGCAGGCGGCGCTTTTCGGAATCTATCTCCAGCACCTGCGCCTTCACGATCTGGCCCTGTTTAAGCAGATCCTGCGGATGATTCAGCCGCTTCTCGGCGCTGATATCGCCGATGTGGATCATGCCTTCCACACCCTCGGCGAGCTGCACGAAAACGCCGAAATTAGTCATGCTGACCACCGGCCCTTCCACCACCGACCCGGCGGGGAATCGCTGCTGGATCCCGGCCCACGGGTCGCCGAGCGCCTGCTTAAGGCCCAGCGAAATACGCCGGTCGCCCTGATTCACGCCCAGGATGACCACATCCACCTGCTCGCCCGGTTTGACGATCTCGGAAGCTTTTTTCATCTTCTTCGACCAGGACATCTCGGAAACGTGAATCAGCCCTTCCACGCCCTTGTCGAGCTCCACGAACGCCCCGAACTCGGCCACGCGAGTGACCGTGCCCTTCACCCGGTCGCCCACTTTGTATTTCTCGCTCACCAGTTCCCAGGGATGCGGCAGCAGTTGCTTCATGCCCACCGAAATGCGGCGCTTGGCGGCATCCACCTTGAGGACTTTGACTTGCACCTGCTGGCCGGCGGCCAGCGCATCGGCCGGTTTGTTGACCCGGCTCCAGGAAATGTCGGCCACGTGCAAGAGCGCGTCTACTCCGCCGATATCGACGAAGGCGCCGAAATCGGTGAGGCTCCGCACCGTACCCTGCATCGTCTCGCCTTCCTTGATTTCCGAGTAACGGCGCTCTTTGCCGGCCCGTTCTTCATCCTCCAGGATGGCGCGGCGGTCCACCACCACGTCCTCATCCGCCACGTCCAGCTTGATGATCCGGCAACGGATTTCCTGGCCGATGAGCTTCTCCATTTCGGCCGCGTCTTTGGCGCCGCTGCGGGAAGCCGGCATGAAGGCGCGCACCCCGACATCCACCGAAACGCCGCCCTTCACCACGGCGGTGATTACGCCGGCGATGGCGGTTTTATCGGCGAAAGCCTTCTCCAAAGACGACCAGTCCCTGGGCCGGTCGACCTTGATGCGCGAAAGCTCGTAATAGCCCTCGGGTCCGCGGCCCTTGATGGATACGGGCATCTTGTCGCCGGGCTTGACGGATTCGCCGGCAGCCTGGAATTCGGCGACCGGAATAATGCCCTCGATTTTGTAGCCGATATCCAGGAAGACGGACTCTCCGGAGATCTGGATCACAGTGCCTTCCAGCCCCTTCCCACCCTCGTCGGGCTTGTGGGAATGGGACTGCTCGTACTGGGAGAGAATATCGCCGAAGGACTCGGCGGAGTCGTTGGTGGGTTGAGATCCGGGGCGCGCAGCCGGGTCCTGATCCAGAATGCTTGGGTTGGCCATGAGACGGTACCCTTATTGTGGCATAATCCCGACTGGGATATCACGCGTGCCGTCTCATACATTTGGCCGTTGGACGAGGCTGATCCGACCGGCCGATTTCGTCTGGCTGGCGATCTTCGCGGTGCTGGTAGTCACCGCGCTCGAATACCCCTACCGTAACCGCGAAAACGAGATCCAAGGCCCCTATGAGTTCGTTCCGCTGATCGCGCTGGGCGCAGCCCAAATGCTGGAACCGAAGATTCCTCGGATTCCTTCGCGGCGCAGCCGGGTCTTCTGGATCGTGGCGAAAGTTGTCCTCTCCTTCCTGTTGATCGGATTCACGGGGGCGGTGGTGAGCAACTATTGGCCGGTTTTGCTTCTGCCCGTGGTATCCGCGGCCACCTCCTTCGGAATGGCCGGAACCCTCGCCTTTACGGCTTTGGCCAGCGCCGCGATCCTGGCATTCCTGTTTCATCCCGACGCCCAATTCTCCCCGGATTTGCGGGTCCGCATCGCCTTCCTGGTGATGGTGGGCAACCTGGTCAACACACTGGCACAGGACCTCCGCCTGCAATCCGAGCGGCACCGCCGTACCGCCGAGCAGTTGGCCGATGCCAATCTGCATATCCAGCAGGCCGAGGCGGCGGTTCGCCGCTCCGATCGGTTAGCCGCGTTGGGCCAACTCTCCGCGGGCCTGGCGCACGAATTGCGCAATCCGCTCGGCACCATCAAAGCGTCGGCCGAATTGCTGCAGCGCAACGTCAGCGCCGAAAGCGAAGTGGCGCGAGAGATGGCGGGCTTCATCGCCTCCGAAGTGGACCGCACCAACTCGCTGGTCACGCGCTTCCTGCAATTCGCCCGCCCGCTCGAATTGCGCCGCGACAATGCCGACCTGGCGCAGACCCTCGACCGCGCCGTGTCCCAGGTGGAACGCGAAGCCAAGGGAGTGGCCATCTACAAGAACTACGCCCCCGAGATCGCGCCCTTCCCCTTTGACGCCGAACTGATGGAACGCGTGTTTTATAACCTGATTCTCAATGCCGTCCAGGCGACCGCCGGCGGCGGAGCGGTCACCGTGAAAACTCGCGCCGCCGCGGGAGCGGTGGAAATCGCCGTGATCGACCGCGGCGTGGGCATCGACCCCCAGCAGCGCGATTCCATTTTCAATCCCTTCTTCACCACCAAGCCAGAGGGCGTGGGGCTCGGCCTGGCCATCGTTTCCAAGATCGTGGATGAACACGGCGGTAAGATAACAGTGGAGAGCGAACAGGGTAAGGGCAGCGTGTTCCACGTGCTGTTGCCGAACACGGCCGTAAGAGAAGAAACCGCTCCCTGACCGGGCGTAACCGGAACCAAGAAGAGGATTTTCACCGCCGAGACGCAGAGACGCGGAGAAAGAAATTTAGAAAGGGCGACACAAAGCCAGACGCCGCTTCGTCACCCTTGGGGTAGACGCAGAGGAAGCAGAGGGCGCAGAGAAAAAACCAAGATATGGGTGACGCACAGCCAGTCATCGCTTCGTCGCCCTTGGGTAGACGCCGAGGAAGCAGAGGGCGCAGAGAAAAAGCCAAGATATGGGTGACACAGAGCCAGACATCGCTTCGTCATCCTTGGGGGTAGACGCAGAGGAAGCAGAGGGCGCAGAGAAAAAGCCAAGAAGGGGTGACACAAAGCCAGACATCGCTTCGTCGTCCTTGGGGTAGACGCAGAGGAAGCGGAGGGCGCGGAGAAAAAAGCCAAGCAAGCGTGACACAAAGCCAGACGCCGCTTCGTCATCCTTGGGGTAGACGCAGAGGAAGCGGAGGGCGCGGAGAAAAAAGCCAAGCAAGCGTGACACAAAGCCAGACGCCGCTTCGTCATCCTTGGGGTGGACGCCGAGGAAGCGGAGGACGCAGAGACTGCGAACGCAACGCAATGAGTGCGGAGATCATGTTCATTACCGGCCCCGAATGAAGAAACGCATCCTGGTAGTCGAAGACGAAGAAAAGCTGCGCCGCGTGATCGAGCTGCAACTGACCTCGGCCGGCTTCGATGTGGACAAGGCAGGCGCCGCCGAAGACGGACTCAAGATCGTGGATCGCGCCGACCTGGTGCTCACCGATCTGAAGCTGCCCCGCATGGACGGCCTGCAGTTTCTGGGATTGATCCGGCGGCAGAATTCGCAGGTGCCGGTGGTCATGATGACGGCCTATGGCACGGTGGAGACCGCCGTGGAATCCATGAAGGCGGGGGCCACCGATTTCCTGCTCAAGCCGTTCTCGCTCGATCACCTGATGCAGGTGGTTTACAAAGCGCTCGAAATGCGCGCGCTGCGCGACGAAAACCGCCAGTTGAAAGCCGAACTCGGCCGGCGCTACGAGTTCGACAACATCATCGGCCGCAGCCCAGCGATGCAGGAGATCTTCGACACCATCGAGCGTGTGGCGCCCACCCGCGCCACCGTGCTGCTGGCCGGCGAGAGCGGCGTGGGTAAGGACCTGGTAGCCCGCGCCATCCACTTCCATTCGCCGCGGCGCGACCGGCCGCTGGTGAAAATCAACTGCACCGCCATCCCCGAAAACCTGATGGAGAGCGAACTATTCGGCTACGAAAAAGGCGCCTTCACCGGAGCCAACACCACCAAGCCGGGCAAGTTCGAGCAGGCCGACACGGGCACGGTTTTTCTCGATGAGATCGGCGACGTGCCGGGCCCCATCCAGGTGAAGCTGCTGCGCGTGCTACAGGAGCGCGAATTCGAACGCCTGGGCAGCAATGTGACGCGCCACATCGACGTGCGCGTGATCGCCGCCACCAACCAGGACCTGCGCGCGGCCTTGGAACAAGGGACGTTTCGCGAGGATCTCTATTACCGGCTGAACGTAGTGCCGCTGAACATCCCGGCGCTGCGCGAGCGCAAGCAGGACATTCCATTTCTGGCCAATCATTTTCTGCGGAAGCTGGCGCCCGACTCGGGGAGCCGGGTCGAGGCCATCACGGATGCCGCCATGGAGAAGCTCACCGCCTATCATTGGCCGGGCAACGTGCGCGAACTGGAGAATGTGATCGAGCGCAGTCTGGTGATGGCCAAAGGCACGGAGCTGGACGCCGCGGACATCAAGCTGGAGAGCGCGCCGCGAGCGAAGCCGCAGAGCGAGACGCATTTTCTGCCGGAGGGCATGAATTTGGATGCCTATGAACAGGAGATCATTCGCGAGTCGCTACGGCGGGCCGACGGCAACAAGAGCCAAGCGGCGCGACTGTTAGGACTGACGCGAAATGCGCTGCGCTACCGCCTCACGCAGATGGGCCTGGAATCGTAGGGTTGTCACCCATTCGCGGCTGTTCTCACCGAGCCGCTACTGTCAAGGAGCGGACTGCCGCAATACGGGAGTGAACCTCGACTCAATGGCAGAGACAGACGCGTTCGCCGCTGAGGCTGAGGCTTCCGGCCAGAAGCCGATTCACGGCCTCATCGATCGAGTGCGGGCCGCCCAGCACCAGCGGTTCGATGCAATAGGCGGCGAGCGAATCGGCAGCGCCCTGGCCAATCCCTCCGTAAATCACGCGTAGTGGATATCCCTTTCACTCAGCTACCGCTTCGCCCGGTAGCGCAGGCTGCGCCACATGGGCCGCCCCACCACAAGATCTGGTGGTCGGCTGAGTGAAAGAGATACCCACTTCACGCGTTATTCCTGCAAGTGTCGATGGGCCGGCTCCGAAACGTGCTGGAAGTGATAGGGCACTCTCCGCCGCGGCGGTAGACTAGAGAGGGGTCGATGTCGCCTTGCGGTTCAGCGAATTGGTGCACATACTTGAGTCCCGTGGTCTCCGGCTCCTCAAAAAAAGGGGCTCCATCCGGTACTACCGAAAGCCGGGACACGAGCAACTCATCCGCGTGGACTCGCCATAGCGCCAAAGAAACCCCCACCGGCACGTGCCAAGCCATTTTGAAGGCAGCCGGAATCAAGCCCGGGGGGAACAATGATTGACTTGCGTTACTCGCTCGTGATCGAGGCTACAACCGAACCCGATTTCTTTTCCTTCTACTCTCCCGACTTGGAAGGCTTCAGTGGAGTCGGCCACTCTGTCGAAGACTGTTTGTATCAAGCCAAGTGGGGCGTGGCTGAGCATGTGAGCTTGCTGGAGGAACAGGGCCTGCCCGTTCCACTCCCGAACCCAGTCACCTAAGCATCGGCGCAGGAAATACTTCACATTTGAAGGGACGATGGTGTAGTTCCATGTGGGAGCCACTTTGTGACGCGTGAGGCGCAACTGACGCAGCCTCTCTGCAGACGGCTTTACGCC
>Ga0182018_10001536_pt1 | contig 25999 bp, 24 predicted proteins | sample 812P2MmetaG_FD_120490 | JGI IMG/M metagenome (GOLD analysis project Ga0182018, IMG submission 120490) | Permafrost microbial communities from Stordalen Mire, Sweden - 812P2M metaG | ecosystem: Environmental > Terrestrial > Soil > Wetlands > Permafrost | place: Sweden: Stordalen | collected...
ATGCGATTTCTTTCAGCGCGCCCGTAGCTCAGTTGGATAGAGTACCTGGCTACGAACCAGGGGGTCGGGAGTTCGAATCTCTCCGGGCGCGCCAATAAATCAAAAACTTACGCGACGCTCAGTGCAGCGTCGGGCTATTTGCTACCAAAATGCTACCACTTGCGGCGATGATCACGTCCGCCACTTTCTCGCCCGCTTCATCCAGGGATTCCACTCTATCGCGGCGTACGCAGTCGCGCACCTCATGGCTCCTTCGTTGGGTGGTTGTCGAGGTCTTCCACGTACGGACGCCCTTCTTCTGTGACCGATCTCGAATGGACCCACGCTCGGTCTCGCATCTTCCGGTGCAGGCGGGCAATCTGAGCGACCACCGTCGCAAGACTGATCGCGGCCGCGACCGGAAACAGCGCCACCCAATACGTCCGGTGATCTGGGCTCGGCCAGATGCAAAGGGAGAAAGCGACGATCATGACGGCGAGCACGCCGAAGTTGAAGAGCGTGATAGGCAGCCACAGACTTCGTCGGCGCGGAAGTGTCCACTCCAGATAGTTCGGCCTAACGTCTCCGCTCGCGGCGTAAATCCGCGGCAAGAGCTCGGTGTAGTAATACTCCACGTAGCTGAAGTACTCCGTCCACAGATATTGACTCCACATCGTGGTTAATGACAGGAGCGTGATAAACACGCCGCCCAAAAGCGGGCAGTCGGTGCCTCGGAAATGCTCACCGAAAACCACCACGAGCACGGTCACGACGACCGGCAGCACGACGCCGAAGATGGTGTAGATCGCAGCACGCGTGGCATCCTTGGCCGAGCGGATCTCGTCCGCCTCCCGAATGAGCCAATCGTGTCCGGAAACCGTCATGAGCGTTTCGCTGGCTTATGCCGCCGAGATCGGCCCGGAACGTCGATTGAAGATTTCAAGGAGCGCGTTGTCCACTGGCTTTTCCGTTACGTAGCCGACCGCAGCGCCGTCTCTTCCTAGTGTCGCAGATTGAGAGGTCCGACGGCGCCCGACTTTGAATCGACCTGCGTGTGAATTGCATCGCTGGCCACCGCGGCGCACCATTTAGATACGCCGATGGCCTTCTTAGCGAAGATTTTGCCGAATGGCCATATCAAGCGCGTCGTGCACTACCCGGAAGCGTTCATCTGGACCACGACCAAGGACGACCGCGTCGGTCACTAGCACGCGCGCAAGACCGAAGGCTACTGAAATTTGGGTGACGAGCGGTCCAGTAGCCCACAACACTCGCGGTCTTTTCATCTCGTGCTTCACCGAGCGCTGAGTCGGCGTCCTAGTCGAGTCGCAGAAAGAATGTGCTGTTGAACCGCTCACAGCGCTGCCGAGGCATGGCGCACGGCATACGGAAGTTCCTCTCGAAACGCGTTTACAACCAGCTCGCTCGGCACGGCCCGCAGCGAAGGAAGACAGACAATGATAGTGGTAATGCGACGGGATACACGCTGTAATTGCGGTATGCCTGCCCGCGTTCCCGCGATGGTTAATCCTGCACTGCTCGGCTGGGCACGCGACCAGAGCGGTCTTGCGCCCGAGCCCGTGGCAAAGCGTCTGCAGGTGAAGATCGAGAAGCTTCTGGCCTGGGAAGAGGGCGAGACTAAACCCACGGTTCGGCAGGCGAAGGCTTTAGCCAAGCTCTATCACCGGCCCTTTGGACTTTTGTTCTTGCCGCAGCCGCCGATGGTGGCTCCGTTGGCGGCTGAATATCGCAGGCTTCCCGGCGTGCAGCCGGGCGCAGAATCGCCGGAGCTGCGCCTCGCACTTCGAGTGATGTCCCAACGCCGGGAACTGGCGCTGGAGCTGATGGAGGAATTGGGCTCGACGGTGCCGATATTTCAATTATCCGCGCATGTCGCCTCCGGTCCGGAAGCAGTGGGATTGCAGCTGCGTGAAGCGCTCGGCGTGTCCGACGAGGAGCAATTGGGGTGGAGCGATAGCTGGAAGGCGTTGCGCCGTTGGCGAGCAGCGGTCGAATCCGTCGGCGCGTTGGTTTTCCAGTTTCCAAAGGTTTCCTTAAGTCAGGTGCGCGGACTCTCGCTGCTCGACTCGCCATTGCCCGCCATCGGCATCAACAGTAAGGAAATGGCGCCGGGCGCGCGCGTCTTTACGCTGTTGCATGAGCTCGTTCACATCGCGTTGGCCAACGGCAAAGACGAGAGAAGCGCATTGCACGAAAAGCGTGACGACGCGGCATGGGCTGAGGTTGAACGGTTTGCCGAGGAAGCGGCAAGCGCCGCATTGATTCCGTCGACGCTTTTGAAGCCCTTCCTCGACCATTTGAACGTTGAGCCGCACCAATGGTCGGTCGAATTAATGCGTTCGCTTGCCGGAAAGTTTCGTGTCACGCCACTGGCGATGGCCACACGACTACGGGCCGTCGGAGAGATGAGCTGGAATCACTACCGCCAATGGAAAAGTCGTTGGAATGAGTTTGTGGCATTGCTTCCAGCGTCCACGAAAGGCTTCGCCACACCGGTGGATAAGACGCTGAGTCGCGGCGGCAGGCCTTTCACCCGACTCGTGCTCGAAGCTATGGATGCGAATCGGATCACCTCCGTTCAAGCCTGCCAGTATCTCGACCTGCGTTTCAATCATTTTGACGCGCTGAGGGCCGAACTTCGCTTGGGGTCGACGCGGGCGACGGCGCTCGCCGACAGCGGCGAGTAGAGGTCGATGTATTCGCTCGATACCAACGTGTTCATGGATTGGCAGAGTCGATTTTACCCGCTCGACTTATTCATCCAGTTGGGAAACGACATCGAAGCGCTGATTCTCAGGGGCGAGTGGCGCGCCGTCGATCTCGTCAGAGAAGAGATCGATGCCGTGGGTACGCCAGGCCTTCGCGCGTGGGCGCACGCCCATCCGATAGTGTTCGTCCCATTGTCACCCGAGATTCAAGTCGAAGCGGCGGCATTGAGGCGTCGTATCCGGAGCTGATGGATCCCAAGGGCGTGTACCAATCAGCGGACGCCTATGTGATCGCGTTTGCAAAGCTGCAGAACAGAATTGTGGTATCACAGGAAACCTCGGTCAGCGAAAAGCATCGTCCGCGGCAGGCGTACTTTGTGCCCGATGTGTGTCGCGACCTCGGCGTGCCGTGCATTAATTTTCTAGGGCTCATGCGGCGCGAAAAATGGGCGATGTAAGGCACCGTAGAAAAAGTTCACCGCTGATCCGCCGACGGCACTACTCCTACCATGAACTATAGCCGGACTCGACGGCCGTCACTGACTCGTCGGCGCTTCCCGGCCGGCCGCCTCGGCAGGCAAAGCGCCCGCATCGCCGCGGTGATCCACACGCCCCCAATGAGCCTGCGCGCGCAAATGTCGAGCAATTCCGCCCAATTTGCACAAGCGCCTGCGGAAGGCGTGAGGCCGGAAGGCTGCAAAACCACCAAGCCTTGCATCGAAAGCTCACTGCAAAAGGCTCGCCCTGGTGGAAGAGATTGTCGATGCATCCTCCGGAGGAACTGGAAGATGGGTGCGTCAAATGCCAAAAAAAGCAATAGCGCGTATCGGGGATCATTCGGGGATTTCGTTTCTGGTGAAGTTGACGGTACCAGTAAGTCCAATTCAGTAACCGGGTATTTATCGCGCGCCAGGAGGTAATCGTATCAAGGAGCATCGGAGTCGGCGCTGTTGAAGCGGTTGTCGCAAAGGGAGTTCTTTGCGCTAGAACGTTCTACCGGCGTTGGCTCGTTCATCTTTCTCCTCCACTTTTGTAGTACGTCTTCACTCGACTGCTTGTATGCCCCTGGATAAACCGATAAACCGGCGAGATCACAGTGGAGCAGCCCGAAGCCAATCGCGAATCTCGAATGGTGCAACGCATCGTCTCAGGCCGGGTCGCACAAAAGTCAGTGTTATATGGTTACTCGAGTACACGACGAAAGGCGTACAGACAACTCCAACAATGTTCCCGGTAAAGAGTGTGAAATCGAAGTTATCGCCTCGCGGTGCGGCATTGAGACCGTCAATGAGTCGTACCCAGTCCGTCACGGCCTTGTCGACTGTTGCGCTTGCATTGGATATCACCCGAAAGGTCCCGCGATCATACTCGGCGTCGTAGATAAGGCTTTTGCAAGACACAAGTAGAAGCTGCCCGTCGAAAACGCCGATCGCGTCAATATCAGTAATGTCCCTGCCGTTGCGCCTGAGTGGACGCCCCCTAAGAGCTGCCACTTCTGGATTCGGCTTCCACTTAGTTTCATCGATCATTTCCTGGATCTGAACCTCAAAGGTCTCAGCCCGGATATTTCCGATCTCCGAATCGGAGCGTTCAACTTCCGTCAACCCAAGTAGAGCGGCGGATGCCCCAACGAGGTCCAGAATTATTGCCTCACGGGTCTCCCTGATGCAGCCAGCCCGTTTCAGCGGCCATACTTGCGGCGAAATCGCCTTCAGCCCGCCGAACCATTCCTCGAAGTCGCGACTCCATTCAACGTTTGGTGCCACGCTTGCAAGGTGCTCGCGAAGCGGAGTAAGCCAAGATGAGCACACCTTCTTAAACAGACCGTGAGTTACTACGCCATAGCCGAACTGCAATGCGCCGCTCAGCAGAGCTGGTAAGTCGGTGCAGAGAATAGGAAACATCATCTGAAGCAGGCTCGATGCGATTTAGATACGGCAGGGCTAGATCCGGGTGAGAGCTGTAAGGCTTCAGGAACGAGTCAATGCGAGCCGCATGGAGCATGTATCGCGCGGACACCATCGCAGGGATTACCCCACCTCTTGGTAGCGGCACAGGTACTGGGACCTGCAAATCCTGGCAGGGCGCGAAAAGGCAAATCCGAGAGTCCTCGATGCAATCTGGAACCGTAACTTGCGCAGGGGCGCCAACCACACCCAAGGCCGCCTGATCAAACTGCCGTCCCTCGTGGCGCCGGTCGTAGATCCTTATGGCGTCCGCGACTGACTCATCCTGGTCCGCAAAAGGCGCTCCATTCTCGAAGACTAGCCACGCCCCCTTCCCAATCCGTCGGTAAATGGCATGAAGGTGCGATAAAAGACAAACACATAAGACGAACTCGAGGAGATGCCGAACGGCAGACCCGTCAACTCGAAATCCGAAGACTTTAGTCGTGGCAGAGCTCTCAACGCGCGTGGAAGACCAGCTAAGCGATTCTGCGAGGGCGCTATCATAGGCAAAGGTTGTCGAATAAAGGCCCTCAAAAACACTTCGTGGCAACCGTCGCAGATACCATAGCCAGCGCGCGGAGGAGTATCCGTGGGATTTAGTTATGAGCTCCCGAGAGACCGCCTCGATTAGATGGTGCAGGTAGTCCGCGGCGGCGGCGCCCGTGAGGCCATTCGCAGGTCGACGAGCGCCGTCATGCGCCCGATCCAGCACCTCCGCCACGCTTCGGACCCACCGACGAGTTTGCGATTCTGCAGCAATGAGCTCATCTAAGCGCCTTGCCGGCTCGTCAACAACTAAAGGGAGCACGGGGCCTCAACGACGTTCATTGAACGGGAGCTTTTTTGCCTGCCACCTGGGAAAGCGATCTACGCGCGGTCTTTAAGAGCTTTATGAGGACCTTTCTCCTATCTTCGAATCGATGGCAAGCCTTTAGTTGGCGATACAAATTATTCGCCTTTTGCTCGTGTCGCGTGCCATGACACATCCATAACACGTTGTCCGCCTGTCTCAGAATGCGTTTCGGCGATAGCGGTTCCCCGGGGTAGGGTTCGTCGATGAGCGGAACCTTGTACCGCTGAGCAGATATCAGGCGTCTTGATGGGTAGGCGTTGTCATTATCCATCCACCAAACGAAGTTCTCCGCTCGCGGCGTAAACATCGGCGTGTCAGGCTCGGGAGGTTTGATTGCGGGGTCCATAGCCAGAGTTTTAAAGTCGGCTCCGCGGCGGAAAACCGTGCGATCGAAGGTTCCCTGTACAGCATCATCTCCCGTATCGTGTGGGTTGGGGCCGTCCAAGGAGGCGTCGTTCGCATCGGTCTGCTCGTAGGTTACGGAACCGTAGTGCAGAAGCACTCGAAGTAGGAACCAGTTGAGTGGCGCTTGGGAGGTAGAATAGATAGTTGGTGTGCGGCCTCTAACCACAACTTCCACGTCATGTCGAATGATCTGCGAGATTGCAGGCCGGTATATCTTGTCCAGCATGAAGCCATCCAGGCAATCCCGGATCTCCCAGCTGGCGAGCTCCCTCAATTTGTTTAAAAGAGCTTTCTCCAACTTGGCGGAGTCTTTAACTGCGGCACCCGTCTTATACAAGTCCCGTCGTAGATCAAATTGACGCCGGTCATAGAACTGATTGCCCGGATTACTATCATGCAGGTCTTGGATCTCGGCGAACCAATCAAGCACTCCAATACCGGTGATCTTCCGATGAGCGAGTCCGGCAACTGCTGCTATGTATTCCTTGTTAAGCCGCGGCGCGGTGGGGAGAAAACGGAAAATATTTTCGTGCTCGAAGTCCTCGATGAGGATATGTGCCAGTTCAATAACAGCACTATCTCCATTACCAGATATAAGCACTCGCTCGCGATGATCCGAAGCTAATGGACGATAGCTGAGGGGATTGCCGGATAGCCAATAGGACGTATCATTGGTTCGCCGCGCTTCGTCTAGTTCCTCCTCCCCGAATCCAGTTGCAAGTATCACGGTGTCGAATGTCATCGTCTTCTTGTGACGGCCCGAAGACAGGCCCAGTTGCGCTCGACCATTATCCGCCTTGGGCGCCACTACCGCTGTGCTTAGGTGCAGGGCAATGTTTAAGGTTTGACGGTAATGATCGAACTGCGACACAAGCTCCTGTGCAAAGGCCGGCGCATAATTGCCCGACCAGTTCATGAACGGGAAACGAGTCGGCTTCGTCGGGTCATATATGAGAGAGCCGTCCCCGCCACCGCGATGATTTAAGTCCGGGTGGATGAATCGATGGCCGGCCCGCCGGAAGCGCTTCAGCTGAACGCTATCGCGCTCAAAGACAGTTACCAGGCAGCCCGTCCATCCAGCGAGTGCGACGGCGCATGGCATTCCGGAGATTCCGCCTCCGACTATCGCCACATGGTGGCGCGACCGAATGCGTTTCAGCTTCGCCAAAGACCAGCACAGATGACGATAGAAATGTCTCTTTTAGAGAAGAATGTCGCGGAGTAGACCGATGGCACCAGACAAGTCGCCTGACGGCACATTGCTTCCCAAATCACAGTCTCGGCCATGTCTACAGAGCTCCAAGCATCGCGAATTGCAATTATTTCGTGGCGGGAGGGGGCGAGGAAGCCTACGCCTAGGAACGACCTTCCTAGTGGTGACGGCCGTCGTCGTAACGATAGTAGCCCTGGAGATTACGGCATTTATACAGTACCACAGACACTCAGTTACTGGATAAGCCGTGGGCTCCAGACGGAACTAGCTTTTAAACTTGAAGCACCTCTTGATCTCCTTTGCCAAGTGATCAAGGTCGTAGTACGTAGTGAACTGATTGATGTTTAGACGATGTAGTTCCTCACGCAATGCATTCTTGCTGCTGGCGCTGACCGGAATCGTAGTCAGACTGTCGTTACTACGGTCAGGCGCCTCGTGCATATGCAGCGTGAAGCACGAACTCTGCTGGCCAATACGGCCTGGAATTACATCCGGACGCACTGGCAAGACGTGTGGAAGATGGCCGTCTTTGGGGAGACACCAGAATGATAGTCCGATAGCGTACTCAACAAATGGGTGTCGCATCGACATGACGGCTTGGTAGAGCTTATCTGTCTCAGTCCGCATCGCTCCTGCAGGCACTATTTCCTTCGCGACCATTGCGTAAACAGCTCCATCGTTAGCGAGGTCGCCGTCGCAGGCGAAGAACAGTGCTGCCAGAGGATTGGTAGACCAGTCCAGCAACCTGGTCGGCATGCCAACATGCTGGGCCCGAAAGTAGAGCTCAACCATTCCAGCATCGTCGAGAAATGCGGCACCGGCGGTCCGAAAGTCGCCGAGCATATCGCGTTCGAGATGTAGCCTTCTGGCCTCGAGATTTCCGTAGTTGTACTGATGCTTCGCTCGTTCAGTGAACGCAGGTCGATAGACTCCAGGAACCTGTGCGGAAAATTGCTGACCGACTCCTCGATACCAAAGTTGTCCGAGAAAGCCAGCGTCGGCTCCAGGTCGCGCCTCTTGTTCTTTTTGCCAATCCCCGGCGATTGTAAGGAAAGAACTCACGCTCGTGACCTTGCCTTTCTTAAGGTCTGGCAGGGGCGTCTTTATCTCAGCCGTCATCTACTATCCTTAAGGCGCAAGAGCCAGCCGCTATCATTCGGCATCCTCAGCGCTAGTTCGTTGACTTCAAGGGTGGCCCGAGCGTAGATCCTGCCACTTCGTACTACACCATCGCGTGAAGCCACGCGAACACGAGCGTGTTTCGCCAGTATTCCGTGTGGGCGGCCAAGAACGTGACGGCCTCCGGGTCACGTTCGTCCAAAGCCGGCGGCCCCATCTCTGTCGGGGGATCGTAGAAGTCGAGGGGTCCACTAATGATGTCCCATGGAGAATAGATGTTGACCCATTTGATGCCTGCGCGGATTACCGCGGAGTTGATGAGCGGTTGGACCAAGGCCGCGAGGCGCTCACGCGCATCGGTCATCGACCGCTTTTTCGACTGTGTCGAGAAAATGAACGCAATTTTGTTGAGGGGGGATCCGAATGTCAGGAGATACTTAGTGCGGGCGGCAATATTCCAAGGTCGACCGGGCGCGGTGACAGCGGCGTCGTTGAGCAGTAGACGGTTAAGCGTGTCGTACACGATGACCGATCCCAGAGAGTGACCCACCAGCACGATGTGTTCATAGTCGAAGTGGACGCCATCGGACTTTTGCGCATAGAGCGCTTCGGCGATGGCGACCGCCCGATCCTTGATCTTCGCTCTGAGCTCGAAAAAGCGATCGAGTTTCTGCGGCTGAACATACGCCGCGATGTCGCCGACGTATTGCACAAGGAACATGCGTGCAACGAGGCTAAGGAGCACCAGCATGACCCAAGTGAGCGCCATGCCTGAGGATGCAGAACTGATAAAGTTCGCGACATCCGGCTTTAAAGGCTCGATGTAGGAGACGAATCGCCAGGCGCTGAATCCGAGTGCCACGAAAACTATTAGAGCAAAGGTCGCGCGCCACACCGTTGAGCGTGCACTGCCCCACTGCCGCACATACGACCACGCCAACATCCACGCAAAATACAGAACCGCAAGGCTCGCGGCCCCGAGGAGGCCACAGACCTGCCATTTGCGTATCGTGGCCGCCCAACCGCTCATCCAACCTCCAACGAGTCTCGCGCCATCACTCAGCATGTGTGCCCGGTAGAGGATCGGCACTGCGATACCGCTATCAATGATGGCAGTGAGCGCAACCGCGAACAGTGCGAGGGACAAGAACCCGAGGGCGAGGGCAAGAATCAAGCGCAATCGAGGGACAAGAGACAAGAATCGGCGCCCCCAGCTAATCAAGAGGGCGACTCCGAGAACACAGGAAAATGCCTCTAGGGCACCCACGGTGAGCGTGAAGAGATCCGTGTAGTCAGCAAGCAGGTTCGGGCGTAGCCAAGCGGGCGCGCTAACGTACGGCGCCTGCGCGGCTGTTACCGCGACAATCGCGCCGTTGATGACGATCAGGGACACCACTGTGGCGAGCGTAATAAGGAGGTATAGGACGGTTTGTACGGGTATATAAAAGCTTCGCATGCCTCCGAACATCCAGCGCTGAAAGCGACCCAGCCAATTCTTAATGCCATTCACACCCGCGCTGATGAGAAACTGAACTACGTCGCGGAGATTGACCGCGCCCTCGGTCATAGGCGCCCAATAGACCTCGTAGATGTGAACGTCCCGCAGCGCACCCCCGTGCCCTCGAAGTCGCATCTCCATCCGCTCGAGAGGTTGCGTCCCGAACTGCACGTGCGCGACAGTCGCCGGAGAAGGATTCGCGCCGTGAGAACGGATGTCCTCGCGATAGAGGCCATTCGCGACCGCGTCCAACGTTTCGTACGGCAGCTGCTGCCCCATACCATGGACGACCAGAACGGCGGTCACCGCGCCGACCGCCGCCCGCTGCTCGTCGGGCGCGAATTGCACAGTCGCATGCAGCGCATCACTCTCCAAAGCGGCATCGCGCGGGCGGTGAACCCGCGATCGAAGGGATATCAGATCCGAATAAGACGTTGCTGTATCTGTCACGGCGCTTGCTCCCGGGTCAACGGGCCTTCGCCCATGATGTTCGTCGGTCATGCATTGTCGAAGAACGCCTGTTTGACGTATCCGATCACGAGGAAGGCCAAGGCGGCTCCGAGTATCTTCATAAAGTACAGATAATGCTGACGCCAGCCTTTGAAGAAGACGTCTTCGTGCTGCTTGTTCAGCGAGATGAGCGGAATGACGGCGTCGACCGTAAAGTAGAACCAGGAATCCGGCACATGCGCACCGCGCACCTGCTTCGCGCCTGTTCTAAAAACGAAGTAACCGAGAATGACGAAGGCTCCAATCCATAAGAATCCGCGTTCGACCACAAAACCATAGCCGATGACCGCCCAACTGATATCGAGCAGCAGACGGTCGAAGCCGATCGTTGATTCCCGACCAATATTCCTTTGGCGGATCTGGATGTCACGGGCAACGCCCCCTCGGCTAGTGTTGACATAGAACTTGATCGCTGCGGTATAGAAGACCGGTGCGTAGCCGGAAGAGCCGCTATCGACGTGTTTCAGGAACTCGACCGGCCGATCGCCAAGATCAGCCTCATCGACGTCGCTTTCGACCACAGACACGTTTTGCGGATATGTTTGGAAGTCGATCTTCCATTTGGGCGCAGAGACCCGATTAAAAATGGCATCCGATGGAGCATCCGTGTCTTTATCCACATCAATCCCGTGCGCAGTCCACTTGGCAACTGAAATGTCGATGCGGTTTGTAAAGAATACATTAGTCAAGGCTAGCTCGTTGAGCTGTGTCGCCTCGATCGCGACATGGTTGCCGCTCATATGACTGAGTTGTATCAAGCTACAAGTGCAAGTCTCTATGTCCAGTTGATGGGAGATATTGTTGTCGTAGAGCACGGCTTTGCGAAATTGCGCATCTTTGACATGCATGGAGTCAAGATTGGACGACGCGACCGAAAGGTGGTCAAAGGTAACCGTGTCGATATCAAGCTGTGCACTGGTCATGTTGGAAAAGTGAAGGCTGCCGTGGCCGTGACATCGATTAATCAAAACGCCATACTTGACATTACTGTCGCTGATTCCTATGTCGCCTGCGATTAGCGAGTCATCGACAATCAGTTCATCAAGGCTCAAATTGCCGATGAGCAGTGATTGTAGGTAGGCGTGTGAGATATGAAGTCGCGTCAGAGCGTACTTGGCGCGATAGCGAGGGCGGTGAAGAATCGCGTTGAGGAATTCCTCACTGAGGTACCGAGTTTTATCCGCCGCGAGCGCGTCGATGTCTTTGTACGGCGTCACGCCATCGAGCGTGTTTAAGTCAATATCGGCGCCCAGGCACAGCTGGTTCCAAGCGTAAAGCTCCGGCCGGGACCAAGTCGGCTCTCTTTCATTAATGCACGCTCGAACATCCTGCGTAAACTTATCGGGTACGGCAGGTTTGATGACTGTATCAGCGCCACCTAGGGTCGGTAGAGCACTCGCGAGCAGAGCGATGGTAGGCACTAGAATGCGAACACGAAAAGCTGAGCGTAAGCAGGCCCGCCGGCAAGGGAGGTGAGCGAGCGGTGCTCGAACCGCCGCGAGATAGCCTCTACCGCGGACCATATCGGAAAGCTCCTAGCGGCTACGCCCTATCCCAAGCGCTTTAGGTGGGGTGCGCCGACGAACCCGAGGGAGCAAGTTTTTCTTCGCCTGGCGGCCCCCATTCATATTGAATGTGAGGGTCAAGAAGGATACTGCTCAGTAGCGGTGCCCTATCTCAACGCGCAGCAAGTATCGCTTGTTGCGATGCAGCATATGAATTTGTTCCCGGCCGAATTACGGCGGCGATCTGCTTGCATTCTGCGTGTCATGGATCGACTGGCGGGTTGGAATTCAGAGCCGCAGTAATCGCCTGAATTCGTTCACCCGCATCTTCGAGAGAGGCGCTGTCCGGCGTTTCAATGCCGTGAACGACATTGTTCCGCATCCGTCTTATAAACTCGACTTCCTTGCGGGTCTTTTCATCGAGCACGCCAATTTTGTCGAGCATGCGAAAGGATGGGAACGGTGCTGTGGGATTATAGCCCCGCTGAAGCGTGATTCGGCGTACCGCACGCTCGAACGCTATCCATTGCGCCACAAAGAATCCAAGCGCCTTGTCGATGGCCCGCTGCTCTTCATCGCGCTCGGGAGGTTCAGAGTCGCCCGGCGTCGGCCGATTCGTTCGGATATCTTCGTAGATCTTGTAGCGCGCCTCGTCCTCGGCCAACAACTGATCAATAATTTGATCCGCCAGCGGCCGGCGCTCTATGTCCCCGTGAAGCGCGGCAACATACGGCTGCAGCTGACTGGGAGTCGCAAGACCAACTTGCTTCAGAAGCTCGAACAACAAATCAACACGACCAAGAGCCGTATCGGCGGCGGACCCGGATGGAATCGGTCCGGCTTCGGCTAGGAGGTGCGCCGCGAGATCAAAATGGTTGCTGAACTCACGTTCGCCGGTGGCGATCCGTGATTCCCCGCCCCGTTGCAAGCGTTCCAAAGCGATTTCACCCGCCATGACGAGGCCGTTCAGCTCATCAAGAATGGAATACTCGCTCTCCGAAAGCTCGCCTTGGAGTGGCTTTGTAACCCCCTCGTTTTTCAGGACCAGTTGGAAGTAGAGGGTTAGGGGGATTTTGCCATCAAGTACTGTCTGGGGTGTGGCAAGAACATCACGAATTCTAGCGTGAGCCGTTCCAGCCGTGCGGGTCGCTATCTAATCGCCGCTCGTGGCGTCGGCCGCGATAGCTGCTGTAGATAATATGCCACCTCAACCATCGCCCAAGTATCCTGCTTACAGTAGACGAGTAGGCGCTCGCCGAGTTCGGCTCTGCGCTCGGGTGTCGTGTGCGGATCAAGCGCCGCATACAGGTAGGCGACCTGTGCGGCCGTGCCGTCAGTGACCTCGCGGAGACTTTCATAGTCGAGATCGGTTGCGATCGTTGGAACGACGGCTTTGATCGAGAATGAGCCACGCATGGCAGGGTGGTAGTAATTGCCTCGAACGATGGGATGCAGATCGACAATACGCGCAAGGTATTGATCAACCTGCGCGCGATACTGTGGATGTCGTTCGGCGAGTTCGTGAAGTCGGCCAGCTTCATAGGTCTGATAGTAAACAAAGATTGGCCCGGGACCGTCCGGAGGGATCGCCTCAATCATGCGCTCGATGCAAGGGATCGAGGGATCGTCGCCGCTGAGATCGAGAAATTCGACGTGCTCGAATACTCCGGGAGAGCTTTCGATGTGGCAGGACCACTGAAATGGGATTTGCTCGTAGGGACGCACGCCGACCCACTTCGGAAGGGGTAGGTCGATGCCCTCGAAGTCAAAGTAATAGCGAGGGTAGGATAGGGCGGTAAACGGTTTCGCGCTGCCGGGTTCCAAAACTGGTTGACCCGTGCGATGTGCGAGCTGCATTCGGCAGAAGAGCGCGGAATCGTCGCCGGTGAATTCGAACGGCTGCGGTTCGTGTAGTGCGGTGTAACCGTGCTGCTGATTCAGTTTTTTGGCCGTGCTCTTTCCGCCGATGCCGGGTAGCAGGGTGAGCGGATGGTCCGGTCCCGGTGTGTCCAACGTTGTGCAGTGATCATGGAAGGCACAGGCGTAGGGCTTCTTACACTGCGGGCCCGTTTGGATTGCGGGGATGACGCCGGCCAGAACATGTTGCGCCGCGGCATGCCACTTCGGTACGTCGGCAATGCGTCCGGCGATATCTGCTGTCACGGGGAGTTGCCGGAAGAGGCCTGAATAATCGCCGTTGCCGGGATAGCGCCATCGGTTATTGAGGAGATTCAGTTCGGCGCCGGCGAGCGGTAATCCTGTGGTCTGATAGACCCAGGCTTGAATGGCGACGTCGTCGAGATGATGCTCTTCAGGTGACGCCGGAGTGATCTTGTCAGGCTTCAAGGGGAAGGTGGAGGCTTTTGTTTCGCGAAGGACGTAACCGCCGGCGGGGGAGGGAATCAGCGCATCGGCGCGGGCGTAGAGGTCGTCGCGGTACATGGGGACTTCAACGGCGGGTTGCTTTGGTGAGGCTGAAAGTTGGGCGATAGCGCACGTTGCGGCCTCTGCGGGACTTGTTTCGCCTTGGGGCCAGATGACGTCGGGGCCGAGCAGCTCGCGCGCCTTCGCGCCGACGATGTTGCCGTCGTTGGCGCGGCGCCAGAGTGTGGGGTCATTCTGAGGGATCAGATCAGAGCGATGATGTTCGAGCCAGAGTTTGCGGAGGCATTGACGGTAGGAGGCGAGGTCGGACTTTGTGAGCATGGAATTCCGTCCACTCTATATACTGATCAGAACATTGCGGCGTATCGGTACGCGAAATTGTCGGAACAAGGTCGTGTCAAGACCAGTCGGAAGTCGGACTAAATGGATACGATAAATCGTAAACATCTCGACCTTGCGCCATACGCTAATAAGTTTAAAGTAAAATTTCGGAAGTATTCAGATGAAAAATACCAGGAGATTGTGGACCTCGTCGAGCACCGGTTTTGCGATAAACGCATATTAGAAAATATTTCGCGCTTTGAGTCTGTCGGAGCCGTTAGCCTCTTAGAGCCATTAACGAGAATCAAAAACTACAAATCCCAAATACCGTTTCCAATAGATGTAGGCATCGCGTTAGGCGCTATCGCGCGCCTTAAGGCCTGCACCCCTTCTGTAACACCGTTAGCGGGTGGACCGGAAGGACCTTTCCGGACGTTAATTGGTATGCAAGGGTTTCAACTCCCGTCCGTTTCTGCGGTGTTCCACTTCTGTCACCCATCGCACTATCCGATAGTTGATAAAAACGTCGTGGAGGCATGCCAGTTTTTGAAATCACACGACAACATTGATCTTGAGCTACCACTGCTGCCCTATGCGACGGATCCCCCAGACAAGCAGCTGGCAACGTACCGGGACCTTATTCACTTCATCAACGCACTCATCGATCACAGAGCTAACACGGAACATGAGCGTCTCAGTTATCGATATATTGATACAGCCCTGATGGTTCTTGGCGCGGAAAAGCGTAAAGAAAAGAGAGAAGCAGCCAAGAAGTTAGGAAAGCAAAAATAATAATGGTCATTTCCGCCGCGGTGGGTAAGAGGACTTCCCGCGGGACTCCAAGGCGAGCTAGACATGGTAAGCGACTGGCAAGTCGTGGTGAGGGGCGCCGGTTGCCGGCAACGGCCCTAAGCCTAAGATCGGTTGGTACTACGGCGAGAAGTCGGTTTTTGAGGTGGGGGAAACCGAATCAGACGCTGACGACTGACAGGGGTGGCGCGAGGAAGTGCGCGCGGTAATATGAGGCGAACGGACACCCCCTACACGCAGTGCCAACCGGGGTGCCCAGGATGAGCCGCTATGGATGACGATCTTGATCCGCCGATCAGCAATACCATAGCCAACGGCTGGGCAAACTTCGCTGAGACAGTTTTACCCTCTATCGGTGGCGCAAGGGCGCCCCGGCGACGGGGACATCGTGAGTCTCGAGTCCGACTGGCAGCGCGGGAGAAGGATCTCAGATCACGCGTTAACGCGGCAGCTCTCGCAAAGAACGCTGAAATGCTGGCGGCGGAGCGAAGAGCATTCGAAAAGCAGTTGGTTGACAAGAGTGCCCAGGTTGCTACGCCCCGGAAGGAGCAATTGCAACTACGAAGGGAACGGGAGCCTCAAAGATAAATGAGCGGCCATTGAGCTTGCAGTCAGTAGAAGGCGGATGCGCTTGTCCAGCGCACTTCAACTGTGTGGTCGCGATTGCGTTGAGAATGCCCAAATGGGCGCGAAAAATCCAGCGCTCGGAAGAAGTAGACGCGGAATTGATCATGGCGATGGGACACGGTGGCTATTGGTGACAAGGAACGTAAGTATGAGTGACAGCATTGCCGAGCAGTTGAAGCCGTTCCAAGATGCTATGCGCAGTGGCCGCCCGGAGGTCAAGCCAGTAGTGCAGGTGACCTGTGAGATATCTGCGAAGAGCCCCATTCAAGCGTCTGTGGCGGCTAAAACAGAGCTGTTGAACTGGCTACGCGACAAGCAACGCATAAGAGATATTCCCGCAAGCGCTTGGAATGGAGAGCCCTTCGAGATTGATGAACCGCCGGATTCCTCCGTAGCCGTGGAGGCTTATGAAAACCTCTGGGCACTGCGCTACAACAAGCCAGATAGTGAACTTCGCGGAAGGGTCTGGCGTACGGAGGCCATTGTCGGCGTCCAAGGCGACATTGCACTACTCGGTGTCCGGCTGACCGTAATTACGCGTGATTGGGAAGTTCCCTTCTTCCGCTCAGTCCCTCGGGTGATTCTAGATTTAGCGGAAGAACTCGAACTTGTTGATTACGGGGTAAAGCTCACGGCGACGCCGCTGATCGTGGACAACGCGCACCAAGTGCGGGAGTTGGTGGACTTACTAGAGCTGCCCACGCGCACTAGACCGGTCTTCGTTATTTCGCGTGGTTTCGAAGCCGACCTGGTAGTCGATCCGTCCTATCTGGCACAACGAACAGCTGGAATAGCTCATGTGGCCGTAATCGATAAGGATGCGGCGTGGTTGTTGAGTGAGGCGCTCGGATCAGAATTGTCCGTCTATGGCGACGCTCTGAGAACCTATAAGCCGGGTTTCGACCGATTTGATGCGCGCTGGGATGATCATCCGCTGGCGACTCGTGAGTGGCTTCGTGGCAAATTCGAGAAGCGAAGCGTGTTTACCAACATGCTCGTCGAAAGTGCGATTCGAAACTCGGTTGCACTGCCTAATCTCGAGCACCGGGTGCCGACCTTTTCTCGCGTTCGGCAAGTTCTTGCCAAGCGAAGGATGGCTGCCGCACTTCAAGCCAATGTAAGCGGAGCAGAAATGCTGCGCATATATGAAGAAGACAACAAACGGTTGCAGATGGACCTCGATGCCGCGGAGTATTTGCTCGAGGAAAAAGAGCAGCTGCAGAGAACAGTTGGAGACGAACGTGACCAGATCGCGCGACAGAACTTTAGTCTGCGAGTGCGTATTCAGCAGCTTGAAACTAGTCGGACGAGGGATGATGCGAGCGAGGCCATAGAGTGGCCCAGTGGTTATGAGGCGCTTGACGGTTGGGTGGGGCGCTACCTTGGTGATCGTGTGGTGCTGCTACCGCGGGCTGCTAGGGCCGCGAAGAAGGCGGAATTTCAGGATATTGTGCTTGTCGCGCAAGCCTTACTCCTACTTGGGAACGAGTATCGGCAGCTTCGCATGGGGACTGGAAATCGGGAAGGGTTTGAGGCGGCCGCGGACAGGCTAGGGATTGCATTGTCGGGCTCCGGAAGTGAAGCGTCCCTGATGCAGTGGCGCGAGGAATATGAAGTTACATGGGGGCGAACCAAGCGGTTTCTTGATATGCATCTGAAGCGGGGTAAATCGCGCGAGCCGAAGAATTGTCTGCGGATTTACTTCTTCTGGGATGAAGATAGTCAGCAGGTGGTCGTAGGGCACCTACCAAGCCATTTGACCAACGATATGACTTAGCAAAACGAGACGTCGGTTGGGTGGCATGAGCACACTCCCTTGCGAGATCCCTACGGCGGCGCGGCTGGGCCAGTTAGATATCGAGCTTACCGCAAGCCGCGGACGGCGACTTCGCGGCGACGATATATAAGTTGAAGTGTCCCATTGCGCATTCGTCTCCCCGCTGCCAATACACTGAGGAGTTGTCATGTGCAGCTGTGGACGTGCCCTTAACAGCCGTTCCTCGAAGCCGTCGTCGCTCTTTATAGCCAAGTGTTTGCGGGACTTTTGCGTGTTTTGTTGTGCTACGTTGTGCTCGGTGGTGCCAGGTGCAACAGACGCCACGCGGAATTAGGTAATAAAATCAAAGCTCTATTTTAATGGTGCGGCTCACAAACCAGCATCTCAACTCAATAAAATCAAGTGCTTACACCGGCCCCAATTTGCAGAATTCAAGCGCGCGGATCAGAATCGTAAAATCTACTTGCGCTCGGTGAAGTCGCCGATTTTCCCGTTTACGGCGTTTGACAGGAACCCGCGACGCTTCGGCGATCCAAGCACTTGGCTCACGATAGGCCAACTACTCTTCCATTTAGAGTCATAAAGCGCACGGTTTTGCCGTCAGTTTCCACTCGAATGGTGTTGCCGGCGTACTGGCGCACGGTCGCCCTGGCGCGGTAGACGTTGCGCTTGATCGCGTTCGGCAGATCGGCAACTACTACTTAGCTTAAGTTATAGATGTTGCGCTACGTCGCGCCTACCACGTAACTGTATGATCATAAACAACTCTTTTGGGTTCGGCCGCCCCAACAGTACAAAGGCACCGGCATCGACGCGCAGCCTTGACTTCGTGTAGCAACCTATCATAATGATAGGTACGTGAGTTTGAGGGAGCCACGGGGATATGAACACAACATTGTTGAGACGAAGGGGAAGGCTGGAGGGGTTTGATTATGAAGCGCCAGAACGTGGCGGAGATTCGGCTAACTGCGGCACGGGCTAGAGAACTTGTTCGATCCATCGCGAGCGACACTGCAAACATACAGTTTACGCAGCATGCGCAGGAGCGAATGCATGAGAGGGACATCGTGGACGTCGACGTGTTTCGCGTCCTGCGAGGCGGATACGTCGACGATGACCCTACTCCACTGGAACATGACAAATGGCAATGCAAAGTAACACTAAAAATAAAAGGCGGGCGCGTAGCCGGCGTCGTCACGATCATTCTGCTAAAGGGCAAGCTGAGAATTCGGACGGTCGAATGGGAGGACTAGAAGTGAGCGCGCTGTTGATGCGGTTCGGCAATCATCAGCACAAGGCCCCGCTTCACTACACGCTGTCCGGACTTGACGACGTATATCTGATCAGCGGATACGAAATCGAAGACACTGAGGACGGGCCGGTATTGTCGGTGCACGACGTCGATGGACTTCGCCGGGCAATTGGGAAGTACCTCGCAACAGAAAAGAAAGTCTTGAATGGAAAGGAGATTAGGTTCCTTCGGAAGGAATTGGATCTGACGCAAGCTGAACTCGCGGGACTGCTTAGAATTGGCGACCAACAGGTTGCACGGTGGGAAAAGGGCCTTTGTGAGATGCCAGGCCCCGCGGATGGCCTCTTGCGATTTATTTACTTGGAGGAAATCGGAGCCAGTGGCTTCAGCGTACGGGAGCTACTCAAAGATCTTGAGGAATTCGACGCACCTGTGCAGGACGCGCAGCTTTTCGCGGTGACAGCAACTGGCTGGACGCACAGGCACGCAGCATAGCAAGAGGATCTGGACCAAATGAACGACAAGCGCATATTTGTTGAACGACGACCGGAAAGGGATTACGCCGTAAGGCGAGCCGGTTCAGAAAGGGCGAGTGCTGTTGAACCTACACAGGCCGAAGCGATAGCTCGCGCGCGCGAACTGAATCCGGGTGTGGCTCCGCACGTTGAGCGCGTTCGCACCACATCGCGAGGCTCGCCGGACAAGTGGCGTAAGCCGTAGCATCACTACGCCGCTGGCTTACTGCGCGCGCCAGGACGCGGCGGCGCAACCCTAGCCCCCAAGGGTCAATGCGACGTTTGCGGCGGAAGCGGAGCGTTACGCGCGCTTAAGCGAGAGGTTTGATGCGGCGCGAAAAAGTGACGGGAAGGGGGCAATCGTGTTGATGGTAATTCTCGGTGCCGGCGCATCCTATGACTCGTCACCAGATCGGTTGCCTATCGGCCTCACCGACCTAGGACTGGGTCACCGCCCACCGCTTGCCGCGAACCTCTTTGAGGTTCGCGAACATTTCGCACAGGCGAGAGCGCAGTTTCCGCAATTTCACGAGCTGATCGCACACTTACTTCCGCAAGACGGGCGCTCAATAGAGGAGGTGCTGCAGGAATTCCAGGACGATGCCCCGAGGGACCCTCGGCGCTACGTTCAGCTCGCGGCGATTCGTTATTACCTTCAGCAGGCCTTCAAGCGTCTTATCCCGCAGTGGATGCTACTCACGGGTGGAGTGCTGAACCACATCACCCTGCTCGACAAGATTCGCAGCTACGTTGATCCGCACGAGCCTGTGTTGTTTGTTACCTTCAACTACGACACGCTGCTCGAGGAAGCACTGTTCAAACACGACAAGAGAATAACCTTCGGCAAAATTGACGACTACGTTTTGGGAAGGGTTCCAGATCGATTTAGGGTATTCAAGCTCCACGGTTCGGTAAATTGGGGCAGATGTTTGACGAGTGGCCCCTCAGTTGTCACCCAGTCCCAACAGGCGCGCGGACCGTGGGGCTCGGCAGAGATCATGATCGAGAACGCCGCAGCGCTTGGTTTGTCCGACGATTACTGCGTTGTGACGGACGATAAAGCGGGTTTCGTGGGACCGCCACTTTTCCCTGCGATCGCAATTCCGGTAGTTAGCAAGGCAACGTTTGAGTGCCCGCCGGCGCACGTTGACATGCTCCGTAATCTGATACCAGAAGTCGACAGAATATTGGCGATTGGCTGGCGAGCGAACGAAAGAGATTTTCTCAACATGCTTCGAGATATGAACGCGGCGTCCATCGTCACCATGTGTGGCCCACATTCTGGAGACACGCTTGAACGCTTGCGAGGATTGTCGTTTCGAGTCAAGCCAAACCCAATGGCACTGGATGGCTTTTCCAGGTCCGTTACTGATTCTCGATTAAATGCTTTTCTCGCTGGAGATAGCTTTGCAAAGACCGGGGCGCGTGGACACAAGTAGTTATGCCTCCAGGAGACGCTGCACGGAGAGTGATCAAAGGAGACAGCGGAAAGCGAGTAAGCACCTAGAGCGCAAGCCGCCAAGCGCGACTAGTGTATCGGCAGCATTCCGTGTTCCAAGCCGCTCGGCGACGCCATTCGTGAGGGTTGGAGCGGGCGCCTATACCGCTACGAGCCGGCCAGTAGCGCGGCGTTCTACTTCGCGATCGAACGCGCAATCACCAGATGCTTCATTATGAGGGGCTGACGCAGAGGCAGGCCGCGGGGATCGAACTAAATCGCGGTGCATACGAGGCGCGAGGCTTCGAGAAGTTTAAGGCTACCGCAGTGAAGCTAATCCTCGGCGAGTCAGCCGAAAGGAGATAGCCAATGATTGGCGCGGAAGAATTGCAGATCCGATTCGGATCGAATTGAGACTCTAAAGCGCATGAAACATCTGCTTGATTTGGAGCTTTCGGACCGCGAAATCCATTTTATTGGACACATTGTTGCACATTGGGGAGCGCTGGAACACGAGGTGTTTACTCAAACACTGTTGACTTTCGAAGGCGTGGAAAGCTTGCCAAAGGAGATGAATAACATACAATTTTCGCAGATCTTGGAGCTATGGAAAGAGCGCGTCGTGAATCGAGCTTCTGCCAGGGCGAAGAGAGTTTTAGTAAAGCAATACAAGCTAATCCATCACTGCCATGAATACCGGAATGCTTTGGTTCACGGAATGTGGGAGTGGGACAGGTCGTCGCTCGAGAAAATTAAAACAACACGTATCAAAAAAAAGCAGGTAATCACAACCCATTTTACCGCTTCTGACTTAGAGCATCTTTGGCGAACGGCGGCCGAGATCAATTTTGCGATCAGGTATCCGCGTGGACTAAGTGATGTCGCGAAGGAGCGGATGGCGCAGAAGGGCGGATTTTTTAGCCGAGCTGCAATATGTTTATTTACTGGGCATCCGCTCGCTGCGGAGTTACACCCATCCGCGGCCTTAATTAAGAAAAAGAGGCGGCGAAGTTGAACCAGCAGATCACATTTCCTAACGGTGGCCCAAGCACGCTGGAGCACCGCAGGCGAGGGCCATTCGGCCATACAAAATGGAACAAGGACGAGGCCCTGCGAGAATTCCGCGGCCTGCTGCAGGAAGGACACTATGACGGCCTATGGGCGGTGATTCGCGCGTTCAATCGCCTGCGCTGCTGGCCGCAAGCGCTCGAGCTCTTGGCGACGGAGCCTAGTCCATCCCGGGAGTTAGGGGACGCCCTGCAATCGTTCTGGATTACTCACTGCGGCCTCGGCGACGATAGCATCGGCATCGGCCGATCGCTGAAGGGAAATCTCTTCCTGTTCGTCGATGCGCTGAAACACCACTGCTTACCATACGAGGGGCCCGCAATTTCTTTATACCGTGGGGAACTCCGGGCACGGCACGAGCGTGGCGTGTACGGGATCGCCTGGACGTCGAGCCTCCAGCAAGCCGAAAATTTTGCAGAGCGACGGCGAATCGTTTATGAAGGCGAGGGCATCGTACTGAAAATCAACGCGCTTCCAGAAATGATCGTCGTCGGACCTAACGACCACTCAAGCCGCATCGAGGAACACGAATACCTTGTGGATCCGCGCCTTATTCGGGGCGTCAGCATTGCGGGATCATAATGGTTAAGCTGTACGGTGGACGCTGGCGGATTACGGCTGGACCAGCACTCGGTAGTGGAGGTCAGAGCGAAGTTTTTCCGGTGACCGACGAGAGCGGAGCGCTCGAAGGCGAATATGCGCTTAAGCGCGTGCGGAACCCGGAACGACACGAGCGGTTTCGGGCCGAAATCGAAGCGATTGGGCGGCTCAGTCACCCGAATATCGTTAAGTTAATTGATCATTCGGCGCTGGAGGTTTCTGAAGCCGACGTCGAGCGGCAGTACCTGGTGATGCCAATCGCACTGGGTGGAAGTCTCGCCGATCCTGGTCGCGTCGCCCTCTACAAAGACAATATCGAGGGAACCTTGCAGGTAGCCCTGCAGCTGGCCTCTGCGCTTGAGGTGGCGCATGCGGCAGGCATCATTCATAGAGACGTGAAGCCAGCTAACGTCCTCTTTACAGGTAATGGACATCAGATCTGGCTGACTGACTTCGGGATCTGTCTGATACGCGAGGCTGAGCGCAACACGGAACTTCATGAGGTTGTCGGCCCCAGATCGTTCATGGCCCCCGAGCTTGAGGCGGGCGGGCAGCTTGAGGTTACGCCCGCTGCCGACATTTACTCTCTCGGCAAGCTCATCTACTTCATGATTTCGGGAGGCACAATACTGCCGCGCGAGGAACTGACCGATCCGCGATTCGGGCATCTGTTTGAGCGCGGTGAGCGCTACCGACGAGTCCAGTTGCTGCTGACCCAAATGGTGTGCGCGCTCGACCGACGTTTGAGAACCATGGCAGACGTGGTCGCACATCTCAAGGCCATTGAGGAGTGGGAGAGTTCGGCCATTTCGTTGCCACTCGATGCGGCAGCACGGGATGGGATCTCACGCCTGCAGGGGTTAGCACTTCGCAGTCAACGGGCGGCGGTTGAGGCCGCTGCAGCCCGCGCCACACGCGACGAGCTGGTAGCGAACGTCCGACAAGCGTTTAGTACCTGGGCTGAGGTCGAATTTAAGAAGTTGGCCGCCCACATCGCAACGCCGCAGATTGTGGTGTCTGTCTTGCCTTTGAGGTTAGCGCCGAATGAACCACCCGTCGTTCAGCTAGGTGCCGGATCACATTACGAATTGATTGCGGGTTGCGAACTCGTAGTTGAGATTAGCGACCCGGCGAGCAGTCATGCCCTGCAGTTGCTCTTGTGTATTAAGCGAACCTTTATCGTTCACGTATCCAGGGGCAATGTGCCTCCCCCGGTACCGGAAGTAGTGATCCCCGAACTGGCCGTACTCAGCGCCTACGCGAGACATCCATCCGCAGCGGGCCCGGGAGCTCCGCCGCGCCGGGTCGGATTCATGACTCAGCGGCAATCGGTCGGGAAGGTAGTGCGTCACGCAGAAGTGCTGCGACCCGGCACGGCCCCTGTGACGCGATCCGTGACGCTTGCTCGGGTCTCGTCCACCTTTCGACCCGAGAACTCACTCTATACGCCCTTCAAGGCAGACGAGTGGAACTTGGTTCTAGAAAAGATTCGTGCACAATTGGAGGAAACTGTTGGAGTCTTCATCGATTTTGTAATGGAACAGCACCCCGCGATCGGGGCCTAGAGGCATGCGTCTGAATTGTGTGGGATCCGAATCGGCCGAGCGGCTGGGGACGGCACTGCGATGGCTCGGAAGGTCAGAAAGGCTTCGTCGTACGTAGATTCCGAAATCTTGGGTCAGGTAGCTGCAGCAGACAAATGTCGTAGCGTTCCCCCGCTACCAACACACAACCTGAAATCCTTGGACCGTTCGGGACTCAAATAGCTAGGTTCCTGCGGGACTTTTGCGTGTTTCGTTGTGCTCCGTTGTGCTCCGTGGTGCCAGGTGCAACGGGCGCCACGCGGAATTTGTTAATAAAATCAAAGCTCAATTTCACGATGCCAGCTCACAAACCAGGGGGTCGGGACTTTTCAGCTCTCCGGGCGCGCCAATTCCTGTTTGCGAACCCGGGGCTCGACAGCTCGAGTCTCTCCTGGCGTGCGAATTTTCGGCGCCTAGTGCCCCGTTGCATGTAACGCATGAGTCTGGTATGGTTTGTTACATGTAACAGAAGGAGATGGCAATGGGCTCGAACCGTGCCCCATCTGGCGTTCGGAGCTCCGTGAACGCGCGCGTGCAGAAGCATCGCCAGGCATTGCGAGCTGCTGGCCTTCGGCCCATCCAAATTTGGGTGCCGGATGTTCGCTCGAAGAGCTTTGCTACTCAGGCTCGGAAGCAATCACGGGCGATCGCTAAAAGCGCCCAGGAGCAAGAGGACCTGGCATTCATTGCATCGTTAGCGGATTGGAGCGTCTGAGTGAAACGCGGCGATATTTGGATTGTCGCAGGCGGGGCGGAATTTACGGGCAAGCCGCGTCCCGTAGCAGTTCTGCAGGACGACAGGTTCGCGGAACTTGGGTCAATAACTCTTTGCCCGTTCACCACCAATCCAACAGCCGCACCATTGTTCAGGCTTCCTGTTACGCCAAGCGAACGTAACGGACTCAAGGAGCCGAGCAGTCTGATGGTTGATAAGCTCACCACCGTGGCCAAGGCCAAACTGGGAAAACGAATCGGCAGCCTCGATGACGAGGACATCCTGCGTTTAAACCAAGCCACCATGGTATTCCTAGGCCTCGCCGGCGCGAGCTCTGAAAAATGATGTGGACCACACGGCCGCTGCGTCCGAGAACACAGTAGATCAATCGATCGCCACGAGTCTGCCATCCAGCGTAGTCCTACAGCGACGATGAAGGCTATGAACAGCGCGGTGGCAAGGTAACAGCACCGTCATCCAGTGGATCGCCATTCCAAAGAAATGCCCCGCAAGGCAAGCACCTGGTCGCAAACCCGGGGCTCGCAGATCCTAGCTTGGGGCGCCCTGCATGTGAGCGGTAGTCTTTCAGCCGGAGAGTGAGCCAAATTTGCGATCAGTCAGTGCTATGGAATCGAACTCCGCATCCTTAGTAGTGCAGTGAAGCGAAGTCTGCCCCGAAGGTTTCCGCGATGGCGATCACTGCCGCGTGAATGGGACCGGAGGGGATCGCAGGGATCACCGACGCATCGACCACAAAGAGTCGCTCGGATCCGTGCAGCTTGAGATCCGCGTCCACGACGCTGCCCGCCGACCGGCCCATGCGGCAGGTGCCGACCGGATGGTGATGGGTCATCACGGCGTGTTCGACAAACGCACTAAGATCCGCATCGCTGCGGCAGTCAATGCCAGGATAAATTTCCTCGGCCCGCCACTCCCCGAGCGCGGCTTGATGACCCACCGCGCGGGCGAGTTCGAGCGCCCGCCGTGCCAAGCGTCGGTCATGATCTGTTGAAAGGTATGCGGGATCGATCTCGGGCGGGTCGTTGACCTCGGGCCCGGTGAGCGTAATCCGGCCGCGGCTCGTCGGGTGAGTCACACCGGAAAGAATCGTGTAGGCGGTACCCATCGCAGGCCGCGCAAAACACTCC